>TARA_R110000751_G_scaffold220432_1_pt1 | contig 27815 bp, 21 predicted proteins | sample TARA_R110000751 | Tara Oceans TARA_R110000751 (sample SAMEA4398001) | marine metagenome | biome: Polar Biome; feature: [MES] marine water layer (ENVO:01000295) within the mesopelagic zone...; material: water (ENVO:00002006), including particulate matter (ENVO:01000060) such... | reverse complement strand
ACGGGCAACCGTATCGGGGGTTCGAATCCTCTCCTCTCCGCCATTTAAACTTCATTTTTTTCAGCGGGTTAGAGCGTTCCAGCCGTGCGACTGGTTTTATAGTGGTTGCTGCCGCGCGCATTTTGGTCATGGAGCGGTGTTGGCAGCCGCGTGCGCACGACTTGAAAACGGAAAAACCCAAATGCGCGATCGACCGTTGCGCAACTGAACTGCAGAAGGCTTGAATTTACCTGCCGCCGACCCCCCATTTTCAATGAACTGGTACAAAGCGGCGCAGTTTTCAAAGAGAACGTGTTTATGTGTTTTGATGGTGGTGCGCACCTGACTCAGAATGCAAAAGGCCGCAAAGTTGAATGCGAGCGACAAAATCATCAAATATATAGCCGGATTGCTGACACTGGCCGAAGCATTGGGCAAGGTTTCGAAAGCCTGTCAGGTAGTGAGCTGTTCACGCGACACGTCATTTACCGATGAAGGCTTTGTGGAATCCCTTCATGAGCGCACCAGCCGCAAGCTGAGCCTGGCCAACAGGGTGCATGAGGCCGCGCTGCGCCCAGTGACACCAGTGCCGGGGCCCGATCGCCTGCCAACGACCGTCATTTTCACCTCATGAAAATGTTGACCGATCCATCGTCATTCACACTTGCCGCAACCACGAACTTCAGAGGTACGCCTTCGTTGTAGAGATTCTGCGCGAGAGACTTGTTCCCGGCCAATGACGATCGCAGTTTTTCGACGTCCTTTTCATGCAGTCGCAGCGCCGTTTTCAATACGTCGCTCTTTGCGCCTTGAAAGACGACGGATACATTGATCACGTTGAGCTGCGGATCGGTGTCCATATTCTCCAGCTGTTTGGCAACATCGGCAGACTTGGCGATCATCCCCACGATCTGGTCGATTTCCGCGCCCGCTTCGATTGCCTTTTTTGTACGTGAAATTTTTCCGTTTTCGTCGACACCGCTCTTTTGCTCCGGCAAGGCGCCTGGGGGAATAATTGGCATCGTTCCCACTTGAGGCGCTGGCGCTTCGATTTCCCTGTCGCCAATTTTAGGAGGCTTGATGACGCCATCGCAATTGTTGAGCTGGTCGGTCAAACTCTCAATGGCATCACTGTTTTTCGGGGCGGTGTTTGTATCAGCGCGGCAGTTCTGGGCCGGAATGACTTCGCCGGCATTCATATCCGTCTGCGAGTATGCCTGGGGAACAATGGCAGCAAACGAAAATATGGAGGTCAAGAACACCAATTTCATTTTCATTCTTTTGCCTTTCTAACGCTTATGTCTGGGGCCGGGTGTATGTCGGATAACGCTTTCCTGCCTCAATCGTTCCCGACCTGTGGCGTCCCTTACCCGGCAGGCCCCATTTGGATTGCCTCACGAAACGGTCGACATCCCGGGTGGATCGTTCAGTTCATTTCCAATATGGTCTGCTGTCGCAGTTACCCAATTCGTGCTTGACGCCGGCAAGGCGGTGGTCTGGCGTGCAAAGTCATGATTTGGCTCCGCACCCAACAAAGTTCGCCCGCTGCACGTATTAGACACTGGATTTGGAGGTGTTTCCGCTCCCATTCCTGCGCTATTTGATGGGCTGTGGCGATCAGAGCGCGAAACATCATCGCGGCTCTTCACTGCGCAACAACAGTAGCGTCGGTACTCAATGAGGCTGTCACTTCCTCTGAGAACAACCCTTTTGGCTTCTCCTCACACCATTTGCTTTACCCTCGGCAAACTGCATAATATGCGCGACGGGCAATGGTCTGATGCAAGCCAAACCACATCTGCAATCCGTGTTTTATATTCAGATATCATACGGGATATGCAATGCCCTTAGTTTCCGTAATCACGCCAAATTTCGGTTCGTTTGAAAGAATTGAACGTTGTCATCAAATTGTCAGGATGCAAACTCTGACAGATTGGGAGCACATCATTGTTGATGATGGCTCGGGGCAAAATACAGGCGAAAAGCTGAGAGCTTTTGCTGAAACTGACAGTCGCATCGTTCCCGTTATCGCTAATGAAAATCGAGGGGCAGGCGCAGCAAGGAATTTGGGGCTGAATGCCGCAACGGGCCACTACATTGCGTTCCTGGATGTTGATGACCATTGGGATCGGGAGAAGCTGGAAACGCAAGTCGACTTTATGCAGTCCCATGGTGTTGGCCTTTGCCACGGTTCCTATCGGATCGCTGAAAGTGAAAAAGCGGACAAGAAGCGATACCGTGCGCAACACCCTCCTGATCGTGTAACGCATGCTCAGCTTCTCAATGGTTGTTCGATTGGGTGTTTGACGGTCATGATTGAAGCTTCGCTCCTTCGTGACGTTGAATTCCAGAAATACCGCCGCGGGCAGGATTGGTCATTATGGCTGCTTCTTACGGCCAACGGCCAACATTTTGAAAAATTTCCCGGCCTGTGCTGTACCTACACAAGGCGATCGGGCACATTGTCTTCCAACAAATTGCGCAAGCTGATTGACGTCTGGCGGATTTACCGTGAGCAAGAATCGCTGTCGGTTCCAAAGGCCATTTGGTGTTTGATGAGACATGCGCATTATGTACTGTTACGGCCGGAGTACCGTTATCATGATGTGCATCTGACCAAGATTACCAAGCAGCAATGAGAATTCGCTACCGGGCAACATTTTATCATTGAATTTCTATTTCCCGGTCCTGTTTCAAAATTGAATTTTCGACAATTGTGAACCAAATGACGAAGTTGCTTTTTTCTGTGATTGTGCCTGTTTACAAGCAATGGCATCTTGTTCCTCAATTGTTGCGGTGTCTGGCTGACCAAACGTTTGGGCAAGAAGATTTCGAGATTATTTTGGTCAACAATGCCTGCCCTGAATTCGACAGTTCAGCAATATTGCCGAACAACGCGCGCGTAGTGAACTGTGACATTCCTGGCTCCTATGCCAGCCGTAATGAAGGGGTAAAACACGCCCTGGGTCAGGTTCTGGTTTTTACGGACGCCGACTGCCTTCCCTCCCGAACTTGGCTTCAGGTGCTTTGCAAAACATTTGAAGCCAAGAGCCTGGAAATGCTTGTTGCGGGGCGGGTTGATACTGTTTCTGCCGCTCCCAAACCCAACCTTTGGGAGATTTTTGATGTGATCAATGGCATTCCCCAGGAGTGGTATGTTTCACGGGGATATGCTGCGACTGCCAATCTGTCCGTATCAAAGCAGATATTTCAGTCCATTGGTGGATTTGACGGGCGACGTTTCTCTGGTGGTGATGCTGATTTCTGTCGGCGCGCCTTCGCGCAAGGCCATCCGCTCATATTTTGCTCCGACGCGTGGGTTGCTCATCCAGCGCGTTCTTCCTGGTCAGAAATCTCTACCAAGGCGAGACGGATCAAAGGTGGGCAATTGCTTGCCGGATCGCTGAAAAGCCGTTGCGGATGGCTCTTTCGAGCATTTGTTCCACCGATATTTGGTGTGAAGCGGTTTCTAGGTGCCAGCCAGAAGCCACTTTCACATCGTGTTTTTGCTACGCTGGTGCTATTTATGGTTTGGGGGATAGGCCTCTTGGAAGTGATGCGACTTTTACTTCTGGATGGGCCAGAGCGGGAATAGGCATGTTTCAAAGAAAGCAGATTGATACAGGCAGGTAAGCTGGTTTGACAAAAAACATTAAGGGCCCGCGTGGCTCTATTTCTATAGAGAAAGCGATCCTTGCGGATGTTTGCCTAGGGACCCCTTTGGGTTCGCTTGTTTTTGGTTTGTCGGAACCTCTCAATTTCAGTGAGGATGTCTCGAGGCTCGAAACGTTCCTTTTTCGCGGACAACAACTGGATGCTGTCAAGAGCCATTTCCAGTCTGGGGATCCGCGTATCGTCGAGGCTTTGACCGAGCTCATTGATATGGCCGAAAGCTTGATGCTTGCCGGTCCCTTTTCCGTTACGCAAAAGCCCAATCTCCGATTTGGGCAAAATGCTCATGATTATCAGAGCCTGGCGAAATATTGGTGGCCCAATCCGGGCAAAGCCGATGCCGGGAAATATATCCGGCAAGATGGAAAGATAAATCCCGAATGCTACTCGGACGATTTTGATTATCTGCGCCTGGTGGAATTTGCTGAGACAACTGTATCCTTGGCTTTGACGGCCTTTTTAACCGATGACCGTCGATACGCTGAACGCGCAGCCTTTCTGATAAAGGCCTGGTTTATTGATCCGGAAACAAGACAAAATCCCAATTTTCAGCTGGCCCAATGCGTGCCTGGGAATAACAAAGTCAACTTTTCAGGCACTATAGAAGCCAGACAATTGATCTATGTCATTGAGGCCATACAGATTGTCAAAAGTATGGGATTGTTCAGCGACGAGGACAGTCGCGTAATCGAGAATTGGTTTGAAGCGCTTCTCGACTGGATGACGCTGTCGGAACAGGGCAAAAAAGCGGGCCTGGCCAAAAACAACATTGGTTATTGGTATGACCTTCAATGCATTATCTATGCCCGTTTTTGCGGGCGTGATGAGCTTGCGCAGGGGATTGTGGAGAAGCGGATCGTTGGGCGCTTGAAAGAGGGCATGGCTGAAGATGGATCAATGCCCATGGAAACAGCGCGCGCCAATCCTTCTGATTATGTTGCCTTTTCACTGGTGGCGATGGCGCTGATCAGCCGGTCCCAGCCATCTGGCATGAGCAGTTTATGGACAACGCAAGACGCAGATGGACGAAATTTTCAGGCGGCGAGGGACTGGTTCACGCGTGCGCTTGGCGTGAAAATTGACAAACCCAATCTGCGCCAGGGGCTGGAACTTATCGCTGCACGAAAAAACATCCTGCTTGGCGAGAAGGAGATAGACAGATTAAAAGATCAGTTGGCTACTTTGGAAAAGGAGCTGGACGAGGTTCGGGACAGGGAGAATAGCTTTTCCCGGGAATGCGAAACCTATAAAGAAGATATGAGTGCGCTTGAAGCAAAGCAAATGACTCTTTTGCAGAGCAATAGTTGGCGTGTAACGAAACCTTTGCGCGCTGTGTCTCGTCGATTGCGCTCGGCACTGGATCTTGAATATAAACAACCCATGGCACTGCCCGGGCTGTCAAACTTCAACCGGTTTTCAACTTTAAATCGAGCTCGAGGACTGAAACGGCGACTGGAAAGATATGCCGTACCCTATTTGCCTACAGCTCGGATCGTGAACAAAAAGGGTCAAGCACCAGGCAACAACGCCAGGCCGACTTTGGTAAAAGCAGGGAATTCTGCTTCCTTTCGTGACTTCCGTTCGGTTCGTCCAGTCAATGAACAAGCAATAAAGGAGGCTTATGAAAAATCTGCTCTTGCGAAAGAGCCGAATACATTTGCACTCTACAGAATTATTGGAAACGACCTCAATCCGCGCCATAAAAAAGGGCAGTCCTATGATAACCTCAGGTTCATTCTCGAAAATGAATCTCCTTTGCCAGATTGCACCAAATTTTGGGTCGTCAATCGGATTTTTGATCCTGATCCCGAGCGTGACATAATTGATCTCCTGAAACAGCATCATCAGGAATTTGTCCATATTCCGTTTGTTGCCGAAGATTACCGGAAAATTGGTCTGGATTACGATTGCTTTCCAGATCGCCGCTTTCTTGAAAGTGATGAATACCGCGCACTCACCCCGAAATTCAGGGGGCAAGCGCAAGCTGCTCTGTACCGATTGAAAAATCTATATGTCATGAACAACAATGGCGCACGCAACATTGCGCTCAATGATGGACGTCGTCACGCCAAATGGGTTCTGCCGTGGGATGGGAATTGCTTTGTCACGCGTCCGGCATGGGAAAGCCTGCACAGCGCCGTCAATGCCCGTGCGCATCTGAAGTATTTTGTCACTCCGATGGACCGTGTAACCGACAATAAGGCTTTTCTTGACGATAATTATGTGGCCAACCCAGCCGAAGAGCCGCAATTGCTGTTCAGGCGCGATTCCACTTTGGAATTTGACCAAAAATTTCCCTATGGGCGCCGCCCGAAAGTCGAAATATTCTGGCGTTTGGGAATGCCCGGTCCATGGGATCATTGGAAAGATCATGCGTGGGACTTACCGCGCTCGCGCCCGTCAAGTGAAGCAAGAAATTTTGGTGTGGCTGGATGGGTAACCCGCCTTAGCTCCGGTAATACCTCATTAGACCGTAAAGACCGAACAACAGACAGTGAACGTGCGGAAGTGCGATGTGCGGCAATTGTCGAAACAATTCGGGAACTTGACAGAAGCTTGGTAAATGGACGTCAGGGGCGAGACGGGACGGTCGTCAACTCGCTGCTGCAAAGCGATGACCTGGACCGCTCTACTCGCCGGACGCAGCAATCCGACTCAATCAAAGCGCAGGATCAAAAGACCGAAAACAAACGCAAAACACCAAGTGGATCCAAGCAGTCCAAGACTATTGCTGGCTGGCTTCAAGACGTTGATAGCCAGATTGCAAGTTTACCGCAGCCTCCTCCTGACGGGCAGCTTGAAGTCGCCTTTGTTATCTCGATGAGAAGCAAAAGAGCATCGCGTGATTGGGAGTCGGCCTGTGATTGTCTGTCGAAAACGCTCAGAACCGTTTTCGCGCAGTCGGATCAAAACTACCGTCTTCTTGTTGCGGGACATGAAAAGCCCGATATTCCTGAATTGGAATCCAACAAAGTTACGTGGGTGTCGGTTTCTTACACTCCACCCTCAAACCCTCGCGGATTTACAGCGGATAAAAATGCTAAACGACGCGAATTGGGCTTTTTGCTTGGCAAAAAAGGCTTTGAAGGTTTTGTTATGCCACTGGATGCCGACGATTGGATACATCGCCGACTCGTCGAATTTATACGACGCAGCGGCGAAAAGAGTCCCACCTTTTTTGATGCAGGTTTTCTTTGCAATCTAGAAGAAAGAGAATTGCGGGTTCGGACTGGAGCCGATGGCAAAAGACCATTTTTCAAAGGTTGCGGTTCGGGTTCGTTTTTCTATTTTAAACATTCCGACTTTCCAAGGTCACCTACGATCAGGGCCTCCAAAAAAGTAAAATTTTTCTATGCCGTTTCTTCTCATGTTGGTGTTTTGGAGAAGCTTTTACAGGATGAAGTTCGCATCAGACGTGTCCGGATGCCAATGGTTACCTGGGTTTTAGGGCATGTGAACAACAATAGTTCCATGAAGGGGCGAAATACAAACCCCTCATCAGGTGAAAGTCCTCAAGCAATTGGAACACTATTCCTTGAGAAATTCGCCTATCAAAGGCTGCATTCACACTTTCATGTGGTTGCTCATCGACTTGATGGGATGGGAGAAAGACTGAGAATCCTTATACAGGCTATGCATGTGGCCGATTCGCTGGGATGTGAATACAGATTCACATGGCAGGATACCCACTTAATGACCCGGACTAGTTTTCATACCCTGCCAGCTGCTTCCAACATGTTTTCATCGGACTTTTTGAATGCCCATCTCCTGGAAACGAATTTCGATCCCAATGATTATCGAATCTTGGAATACAAGTGTTTTTTGAAAGACCATTGGAAAGAGAAGAATTGGCCGAATGGAGATAAGGGGATCCTTTTGCAAGGACCTAGAAAAGTTTCTATGTCTGATATTCCTCAAGAGTTGGAATCCCGAAGCCGATACAGATCATACTTCGACAAAATCGAGTTCTCTCCTGATCTGATGAAGGCGATACAAGCAGCCCAAAGCGTTCCGCTCTCCAACAGGACCATTGCGTTTCACTTGAGAGGTGGCGACATAGTGTTTGGCCGTGCGCGAGAAAGGCCGCGGTATTTATTTAAGGTGGTGCCACTGCCCTTGGCCATTTCCTTCGCCAAGGAACTCATTGCTGAAGGCAACACCGTCCTTGTTTTTGGCGACGATCAGGATTCTATTAGGTTAATGGAAAGCTTCGGCGCTGTTGCTGCCATTAATCTGACAGAGCGTCTATCAGAGACATCAACACAGGCAGATCTATTCGATATGGTGCTGATGTCCCGGTGCGACAAGATTTATGCATCGGACAGCAGCGCCTTTGCAAACCTTGCTACCTTGATTGGGTCAGCAGAGTTGATAAACGTGATCAGTCTGGAGAAGCCCCAAAAAATCTTAAAACGCATAGACATGGAATGTGTGAACCATCTCGATTGTTCTAAACTGCATATCTCACAAGCATACAAGCTGCTCTACTACGGCCTCGGTCACCATCTTTCAAAAAAAGATCGCGATTATTCGCTGGCAAGAGCAATGGACTTCGATCCAGAAAATCTCCTTTACAGGCTTACAACTGCTGCAAATTTAATACAGGACGGTAGAATTCAAGCTGCGGAAAGTCGTTTGTGTTCTCTATTTGAAGATGATTTTGAGCGTAGAGGCATATTCCCGTTGTCCTCCATGAAACTACTCAATTATTTTGCGTGGACTGACGCTTTACTTAAACCCGAACGAGATAGATTCGTCGACAATATGGACAAAGGGTTTGCGTATATTGACATCTATGCTGCCTTTGTCCTCCACAATGATGGCTTGGTGGAACAGGCTGGCAAAATAGTCGATCACAGCCCGCTGCTTGAAAAGGGCCATCCGATTGCAAAGGAATTCAAAAGGAAATTGGAGTTGGATCGCGTTACTTCTGTTCGCCATGATGACAAATGATGTTCGTTTGCAGCAAGTCTGCCAATGGTATTTCAAATTTACAAGGTCCCCTTCGGCCAAATCAGATCGCAGGTGATTTGATAACAATACCTCGGCTCGAACGACAGTAAAAGGACCAGACCAATTCTTCATCATGGCATTTGCGCTCCGGACAAATTCGGCGCGATGACAGGACATAATATGGCCGCACGGGCTGGCTGGCAATCGAGGGTGAAACCACCACAATGAAACTGAAGTTTGTTTCCGAGAGCAATATTGCAATAGGCTGGGCAATCAGGGTCGTCGCCCGGCTCATCAGGGTTTCCAGCAGAACAACTGTGCTCTCAATCGCCTGCAATACAGCTATTCGCATAACGCGGATGCTGACTTTCCTGCTTCCGCTTAAAATCATTCTGTTGGCAGGATCAAATGGGATGCCCCGCGCTTTCCAGCCGTTTCTTGCAGACGATCAACGCCAGAAGGGGATCATAATTCTATCCCTTGTCGCGATCCTTTCCTACGTTGTGACGCTTGTCCTGGAAAGCCAAGCAAAACGGCTGAGCAAGCAGGGCAGTCAACAATTCTTAGCCCATTCGGGCGTGATGTGGGTGGTCTCCGATCAAACCACGCAAGCATCAAGATTTTTCTCTCGTTTCCTGCAAGTTTGTTCAGGAATGATGTTTTCCATGGCTGCGCTGGTTGTGATAGCCATATTCAATGCGCCTTTGGCAGGCTTTTTCATCGCTTTGATAGGCTGCTTTTTTCTGGCGACCGCCTGGATAATGGAAAATGATCCAGTTTCCGAGCTTACCCGTCTTCAGAAAACAATAATCAGGGACACAAGCGGTTATCTGAACATATTGTCATCAATATTGTTTCTGACGTCATTTTTGATCATCATCTATCCGTTCATTTTGGGTGAAGGAAGCAATATACTCGTTGCACTGGTTTCGTTCATTCTAATGCGGCAAATGCTCTCGGCATTGGTTGATAGCGTAAAAAATATACTGGCGCTCTATTCGCAGCGCTACCTCGTTGACACGCTCTTGTTCTCAAAGCGCTCACTGAAACCACTTGAAGGAAGCGGCGAACGTGCTACGCGCACTCTTTTCGCCAGACCAATGCGAGAAGAGCGATTGGCAGAGGAACTTGCTGATCATATCAAGTCTGGCGACAAAATGAGAGTAGACCCACTCGATGCGTCCGTGCGCCAAGCGCTCGAATTCGCAATCACGCTGACAAATGAAACAACAAACCGTCGAATTTTGCGGCAGCGTGTTTTTCCCCCTCAAATACAATCCCGTCTGAGAAATGAAGATTTGCTCTTCGAGCAGGTGGACCGTGAGGCAATCGGTGCACCATCGCTCGTTCGGCGATATTTTCATGGTGAACATGAATGCGTTATTACGGACGTGGGTCTGGGTGACAATCCAAGGGCACAAGACTGGTCTCAAGTCAGGCTTTCGCATCTTGAAACCGTCTGGGCGTTGGAGCCGCCGGCTGCATTGGCATCGATTTACGCTGCCTCACACAGCTATCTTCACCAGCGTCTCAACGATGCATTGATTTCGAGAATGGAGTTTGCCCTGACGTCGCAATCCGGTGATGAAATATTGACAGATTTTGTTCATCGGCTACCGCAATTCCGCGACCGCATTGCGCGATTGCCCCTGTGTCTTGTCAACCGTGATCAGTCGCGAGAACGGATGTTGTCAAAGGCCGATGGAGGCTATTACCAACTGGACTGGTGTGATTGGTGTCTGGAACCAGCCGGATTCGGACTGGGCAAGGACTTGCAGGACGATAACCAATTGTCTGAGCTGATTGAGAATGTTGGCAAGCGTCGTCCTTCATTTTCCCATTCCAGGGTTTGTTTGGCAGATCTCCAACTGACCAAATGTTGTGCCGACCTTGAGCAGTTGATCATTCGCGGCAAACTGGTCGCGGGTCTGGCATTGGCATCCGAGATACTTGAGAAATTTTCTGAAAAAACCAGATCTGGCCTGTCTGCCGTTTAGGTCCGGCATGCACGATGGTGCCCAAACGCTTTTGCTATCCGAAACGCCTATCGGGCCTGCTTTCATCTTTCCTGCCTATGCCCGGACATGGCGCCTTTTGATGTTGTGCTCACGCGTTTCGGGAAGGAGCGTTTTGGAGATGATATGGTCGGCCCGGCAGAGTTTGAGCCATGGGATGACGTCTCGAGCGCTAAGTGATGTCTGCCACTAAAGTCAGGCATTGCAATTGCGTTCTGCACGCATAGCTAAGAGGCAAGCAAGGCCTCTGGCGCTTGCGCCTGATCACAGAAGGACCCTACCATGACGCAATCCACCAACACGAACCGCAGATTTGTTCTGGCCGAACGCCCCAGGGGTGAACCCAATGACAAGACGCTGCGTCTGGAAACTGCAGATGTGCCGACCCCGGGTGCGGGACAGATGTTGCTGCGCAATGAATATCTATCGCTTGATCCCTACATGCGCGGGCGGATGAGCGATGCGCCCTCCTATGCGGCTCCGGTGGAAATCGGCGCCGTCATGGTCGGTGGTACGGTCGCGCGGGTTGTGCGCTCCGACCTCGACGGCTTTGCTGAAGGCGACTGGGTGGTGGCCTTCGGCGGTTGGCAGGATTATGCCGTGTCGGACGGCACTGGTGTGATCAACATGGGCAAGGATCCAAAAAACCCGTCCTGGGCGCTTGGGGTGCTGGGGATGCCGGGCCTGACCGCCTGGGCAGGCCTGACCCAGATCGGTCAGCCGAAAGCCGGTGAAACTCTGGTGGTCGCCGGGGCCAGCGGCCCCGTGGGCGCAACCGTTGGGCAGATCGGCAAGATCCTCGGGCTGCGTGTCGTGGGTATCGCCGGCGGGCCGCAGAAATGTGCGCATGTGGTGGATACCCTAGGGTTTGACGCCTGTATCGACTACAAGGCAGAGGGCTTTCCCAGGGCGCTGAAAGCAGCGGTTCCCGATGGTATCGACATCTATTACGAAAACGTCGGCGGCGCGGTCTTCGACGCGGTGATGCCCCTGCTGAATACCTCGGCCCGCATCCCGGTCTGCGGTCTCATCTCGCAGTATAATGCAACATCACTGCCGGATGGGCCGGATCGGATGAATCTCCTGTTGGGCACAATCCTGCGCAAGCGGATGACCGTGCGCGGCTTTATTGTTTTCGACGACTTCGGCCACCTTTATCCGGAATTTGCCAAGCAGATGGGCGATTGGGTAAGCCAGGGCAAAATCAAATATCGCGAGGAAGTGATCACCGGGTTGGAACAAGCCCCCGCGGCATTCGTTGGTCTGTTGAGAGGCGAGGCATTCGGCAAGCGCGTCATCAAGCTGAACGACTGAAACCAACACAAAGGCACTATTGCATGAAAATTCTCATGGTTCTCACATCGCACGATAAATTGGGTGATACCGGCAAAAAAACCGGATTCTGGCTCGAGGAATTCGCGGCACCCTACTATGTCTTCAAAGACGCCGGCGCCGACATCACGCTGGCATCGCCGAAGGGTGGCCAGCCACCGCTGGATCCTTCAAGCGATTCCGACGATGCCCAGACCGCAGCCACCGAACGCTTCAAGGGTGACGAAGCCGCCCGGAAGGGACTGGCGCATACGTCCGTGCTGTCTGCCGTATCGGCTGACGGTTTTGATGCGATCTTCTATCCCGGCGGCCATGGCCCCTTGTGGGACCTGGCTGAAGATGGTGACAGCAAGGCCTTGATCGAGACCTTCGCAGCAAGCGATCGTCCGATCGGCGCCGTGTGCCATGCGCCGGCGGTGTTCAAGCATACCAAAGGCGCCGACGGCAAGTCGCTCGTTTCCGGCAAGAAGGTCACCGGTTTTACCAATACCGAGGAAGAAGGTGTCGGGCTGACGGATGTCGTGCCCTTCCTGGTCGAGGATATGCTGGCGGCCAATGGTGGCGAATACCATAAAGGCGCTGACTGGGCCTCTTTCGTTGTGACAGACGGCAAGCTGGTGACAGGCCAGAATCCGGCCTCGTCCGAAGAGGCTGCACGCAAATTGCTGACTCTTCTGCAATAGAAGAATTCAGGGTCTGCAATAGAATAATTCGGGGCGATCGTGATGCGATCGCCCTACTGCCCAGTACAGGCTGTCACGGGCGGCAATCAATAATTGCAGTGACGTTCCCCTTGCTTTAGCATTGTTCGCCTTAGGCTCACGTCACCAGTGAAGACCAAGGGGGTTCGCATGCTAACGGCCCAAACGCATCCCCAACTTTCAGGCCCGTGCATTCCAAAAGTGGCCCGTGCTTTCTCAAAGTGGAAATTTCGCCGGCGGCGTTGAACGGCAGTGCTTTGCCCGATCAACATTGTGCGACAGAAGTAATTTTACCTGATCCAACGCGGATAATCAGTAAAGGGTCATTGAGAATTTATTAGTGATTTTCGATGACGCTGTGTATGCTTGCCTTGAGGAAATGCAATCAGTTGAGCTGCAATCAAATGCGACCACCAAATGAGTCGCTTGCCAGTTGACGTGCTTTGGATCAACCGACAGGGGCCAGAGTACTGCCAGAAAGATCAAATGGGGGACGGACATTCTGTCGATGAGAACTTGGGCCGCACTTGCTCCCGAAGGGGGCAGGCCATTTATCAAAATGCACGGGCTGGAAAATCACTTTGTGTTCGTCGATGGTCGCGAGACGGCCTATCAGCCCACCCCTGAAGAATCTGCACATATCTGCAACCCCGGCACCGGCGTGGGCGCCGATCAACTGCTTGTTGTTCAGCCGCCGACGGCTGAAGGCGCCAAGGCTGGTGCCTATGCCTTCATGCGGATCATCAACATAGACGGAAAAGACGCCGAAGCCTGTGGAAATGCCACCCGATGTTTTGCCTGGCTGATGCTGGAGGAAACAGGACGCAACGATATCATAGTCGAAACCGTTGTCGGGCCGCTTCGCTGCCAGCGCGTCGGACACAAGCGTGTCAGCGTCGAAATGGGCCGTATCACGACGCAGTGGGACGCCATTCCTCTGGCCCAAGCTGCTGATACATTGCATCTGGATGTTGAGAACGGCCCGCTGTCAGACGGAATTGCACTGAATATCGGCAACCCGCATGTGGTCTATTTCGTCGATGATCTGGATGCGGTCGACATGGCGTCGGTTGCGCCAAAAATCCAGAATGACCCGATGTTTCCCAACAAGGTCAGCGTGGGTGTCGCGCAGGTTGTGCGCGATGATTACATCCGCTCCATCGTTTATGAGCGCCCGGGATTGCTGACCAGGGCCTGCGGCAGCGGCGCCTGCGTCGCTGTGCGGGCCGCACAATTGCGTGGATTGACAACGAGAAATCAAGTCACGGTGGCGTTGCCCGCGGGCTCGGTCGACATAGAGATCGACATGGACTACTCTGCCGTGCTGACAGGGCCGGTGGAATTTTGCTTCAGCGGAATGCTTCCAGGACCAGAACGGGACCCGGCATGAGCGATATGATGATACGCATCGAGAAGGTGTGCAAAACCTACCACGTGAAATCACGCGCAGAACCGGTCCGCGCATTGGACAATGTGACAAACCACATTGATCGCGGCGAAGTTGTGGTGATCATCGGTCCATCAGGATCGGGTAAATCCACACTGTTGCGATCGCTGAACGGACTTCAGGAAATCGACAGCGGCGCAATCTTCATCGATGGCGTCAGCGTGACCGACAAGAAGACAAACCTGAACCTTCTGCGCTCGCAAGTCGGCATGGTTTTCCAGCATTTCAATCTGTACCAGCACAAGACCGCCTTCGAAAACATCGTGCTGCCGCAGACCGTAGTGCTCAAGCGCAGCCGCGCCGAAGCAGAAGCCATTGCCAATGATCTTTTGAACAAGGTCGGCATTCCGGATCTGGGCGGCAATTATCCGTCGATGTTGTCGGGCGGACAGCAGCAGCGTGTTGCCATTGCCCGGTCGTTGGCGATGAAGCCGAAGGTCATGTTGTTTGACGAGGCCACATCGGCGCTTGACCCCGAAACTGTCGGCGGGGTTCTGGAGCTGATGCGGGGCCTGGCTGCCGACGGCATGACAATGGCTGTCGTGACGCATGAAATGGGGTTTGCGCGCGAGGCTGCCGATCGCGTGATCTTCATGGATGCCGGCGCCATCATCGAGGAAAATACCCCCGACCAGTTTTTCGACAACCCGCAATCGGAACGCGCCCAGGATTTCCTGCGGCAGATTCTGTAACGCGCCACACAACGAAACCACAACAAGGAGAGAAAAATGAAAAAATTGACCAAATTTGCAGCGGCTGCTGTCAGCGGTGCCTGTCTGGCTCTGATGGCGACGGCTTCATTTGCCGAAACCACGATGGAAAAAATCGTCAGAACCGGGCAGATGACCATTGCCGTGCAGACCCAGGGACCGCCAGTCAGCTTTATCAACAAGGACGGCAAAAGAACCGGTCTTGCTGTTGAGCTCGCCCAGCTGATGGCCGACGACATGGAAGTTGAACTGATCGTTCAGGACTATGACTGGAAGGGCCTTATTCCGGCGCTTCTCTCCGGCAAAGCCGATTTCATTGCGGCCGACATGACCCCGACTGCCAAGCGCAGCATGCAGGTTGTCTTCACCGAGCCGGTCTTCTTTTCCGAAACCATTGCCTTCGCGATGAAGGATTCAGGTTATACAACCTGGGAGGATCTGAATGTCGAGGGTGTTTCCGTCGGTGCGACGCAGGCCTCTTCATGGGCTGACATTGCACGCAAGAAAATGTCCAAAGCCGAACTGAAGGAATTTGCCGGCGGTACCGCACAAACCGTTCAGGCGCTGACTTCCGGTCGCATCAATGCCGGTGTATCCGACAGGGCGACGATTGCCGGCTTCATGTCCTCGATCGACGGCCTTGTTGTTCTTGATGGCCAGATCAGCCGCGAGCCGCTTGGTTTTGCAACCCGTCCCGACTCAACGCATCTGCTGTTTGCGCTGGACAATTACATGGGCCTGATCCGTGCTGACGGGCGTCTGGAAGAAAAGCTCGATTACTGGTGGAACACCACCAACTGGGAAGCAGACAACAAGTAGGTTTCCGCCTCTTTCAAATTGGTTTCACGGCGGCCCTCGCGCCGCCGTGATGCACACCGAAAAATCGCGAATCATCACTACGCTGGAAACCGGATTTGTTAATGGGTTGGCTTCAAAGTGTCTTTAACTTTCGGATCGTCTCTCAGTATTGGGAGGTCTTCGCGCAGGGCATCGTCAACACAATCCTGATTTCGGCTGTTTGTCTGGTTCTGTCGCTGAGCTTCGGGATACTGGTCGCGCTGGGGCGTCGCTCGAGCAATCCGCTGATCTGGCGACCGCTCGCCGTTTACATCCAGGCCATACGCTCCACACCGCTGCTGATCCAGATCTACCTGATCTATTACGGTCTGCCGGCCCTGCTTCCGTTTGGCAATTTTCTCAATGAAACACAGACGGGCATCATCGCGCTGACAATCCACACCACGCCCTATATGGGTGAAATCATTCGTGCCGGCCTTGAGTCGGTTCATCGCGGTCAGATCGAAGGCGCCCTGTCGGTCGGCATGACCCCCAGACAGACCATGACAAATGTTGTCCTGCCGCAGGCGATTGCCAATGTGGTGCCACCCCTGCTGGGGCAGACGGCCGTGCTGATCAAGGATACGTCCCTTTTGAGCATCATTGCCGTGTTCGAGCTTATGGGGGCGGGCTTGCGGATGTTCTCCGAAACGGTCATCGCCACGGAAAGCTACGTGACGACCGCTGTATGTTATCTGGCCATATATGCCATGATGCTGGGGCTTTCCGGCCTGGTGCAACGCAAATTGGGCGGTTCCGCCTGGCAGGAAAATTAGGAAATAGCGCATGGAATGGTTTGCACATAAGTGGGATATCATTGACCAGCTGACGCCCTTCCTGTTGCAGGGCCTCTGGACCACGTTCAAAATATCGATCGTTGCGATTTTTTTCGGCTCGATACTGGGATTTGTTCTGGGTGTTCTCAAGACACTTCAGATCTATCCGCTGGAAAAATTGATCAACACCTACCTGCATCTGTTGCGCGGATCGCCCTATCTGGTTCAGCTCTACATCGTCTATTTTGTCTTTCCGTCCTTCAACATCAGCTGGCTGAATTTTGACAGTTTTACCGCGGCAGTGGTTTCACTGTCGCTCTACACCTCAAGTTACGTGACCGAAATTGTCGCCTCGGCGATCTTCGCGGTACCAACCGGACAGAGCGAGGCCTCCCGCTCGGTCGGCATGACCAAAGCGCAGGCCTACAGATATGTTATCCTGCCGCAGGCGCTGAAGATGACAATTCCGCCGATGGCCAGCGTCTATGTGATCGTCATAAAAAGCACAGCGGTGCTTTCAGTGATCGGCATTGCCGAACTGACCCGACAGGGGGAGGTGGCCATCATGCGCATGCCGGGCGACATCATGTTCATCTACAGCCTGATCGCCATCTTCTATTTCTTCTATTGCTTCCCCGTCCTGCGCTTTTCCAAATGGGCAGAAACGCGCTTCGGCTCCATTGGGATCGACCTGAAGTAATCCTGAGATCCAAGTATGGCCTGAGATTGAGGTATGGCCTGAGGCTGGTGCGGGTCGTCGTATCGGATTTCCACGCAGGTCAGATTTGTCGTTTGAGCAAAATCAGTCACGTTTTTGATGAAGTGATGCCCATGGTCCTGCACAGGAAAAATGACGCAGCGCAGTCCATCGCTATAATTGGTGCGGGGATCGTCGGCTGCGCCATGGCTCTGGCTTTGGCGCTGGAAGGGCATCAGGTCACGCTGTTCGACCCGGATGCGCCCGGGGCCGGCACATCATCGGGCAACGCCGGCGGCATTGTTACCGGTTCGGTGACACCGACGGCCACACCGGATGTATTGCGCGCATTGCCATCCATTCTGTTCGACCGGTCGTCGCCCGCCGTGCTGCGTTTGCGCCATTCGCTGAAAGTGCTGCCCTGGTTATCGCGCTTTATACGCGCCGGCTTGCCCGGCGAGATGAGCCGCATTGCAGCAGCACTGCACCCGCTCGTCTCGGGCTCGCTGATCGCGCATCGCGCCCTGGCGGCGCAGGCCGGTGCTGCAGCGATGATCACGCAGGAAGGCTGGCTGAAAGTCTTTGCCTCACATCAGGCCTATGCTGCCACCGCGCTGGACCGGCGGCTGATGGATCGCTTCGGGGTGGATTATGCAATCCTCGACCACAAGGCTGTCACCGACCTGGAGCCTGGCCTGGATCCAGCGCTTTGCGCGATCGGGTTCTATCAGCCCGGCTGCGGGTTCGTGCGCTACCCCAAAGGACTGGCGCAGGCCTATTTCGATGCTGCCGCAAGACAAGGCGCGATCCATCTGAAACAGCATGTTCGCCATGTTACCCGAGGCAGCGAAGGCGGTGTCAGCGTTCGTGTCGATGACGCCACGCATGGGTTCGACAAGCTGGTGGTGGCGGCAGGGGCCTGGTCTGCCAGTCTGGTGCGGCAATTGGGTGACCGGGTGAGCCTTGATACAGAGCGCGGTTATCACCTCGGCTTTGGCGCACAGACGGCCGGGTTGATGCGCGGTCCTGTGGTGCTGCCGGAGATGTCGATGGTTCTGTCACCGATGCACGATGGTCTTCGGCTCGTCAGTGGCGACGAATTGGCAGGGCTGACCGCGCCCCCCGATTACAAGCGTATCCGGGCGCTGATCCCGGCAGCCCGCCGTGCGGTGCCTGCCCTGCGTGATGTGGAACCGGAGGCGCAATGGATGGGCTTTCGTCCGTCCACGCCAGACTCATTGCCGGTCATTGGTCCATCGCCAAAAGGCAATGATGTGATCTATGCTTTCGGGCATGGCCATCTTGGTTTGACCCTTGCGGCCATCACGGCGCAAATGGTAGCGGATATGATCGCTGGTCGGGCGCCGAAGATTGATCCCCATCCCTATCGCATTACAAGGTTTTGACTCATCATTTCTGATTTTCCTTTTACGCTGGCCACGCCGCCGGAACATATCGGTCCGCTGCCAGAGGCCGTTGATGTCACGGTCATCGGCGGTGGCATCATCGGGCTGATGACCGCCTGGGAACTTTCGCGCGCAGGTCTTCGTGTCCTGCTGTGCGAAAAGGGCAAGCTGGGCGGCGAACAGTCCGGGCGCAACTGGGGCTGGCTGCGTCAGCAGGGCCGGGATCTGGCGGAATTGCCGATCATGATGGAGGCGATGCGTTGCTGGCGTGACATGCCGCAGGAGCTGCGTGATGGCATCGGGTTCAGACAGACGGGCATCACTTACCTTGCCCGCGACGCGGCGCGCATTGCGGCCTTTGAGGCCTGGCTGGCCGAGGCGCGAAGGCATGGCATTGATACACGGCTTTTGTCCCGCCGGGAGACCGAGGCCATGCAGCCCAATGCGGCAGACTGGATCGGTGCCTTGCATACACCGTCTGACGGCCAGGCTGAACCTTTTGTCACCGTTCCATTGCTGGCCCGCGCCGCCTGTGCAGACGGGCTGATCATCCGCGAATTATGCGCCGTGCGCGGGCTGGAGCGGTCCGCCGGCCAGATCAGCGGCGTCGTGACCGAGGCTGGTCACGTGCGTTGCGCGCGCGTGGTCGTGGCGGGTGGCGCCTGGTCATCGCTGTTGCTTAAGGCCCATGGTGTTCGGCTGCGACAATTGTCCGTTGTGTCGAGCGTCGCAACAACGGAAAAAATGCCGGCAAGCCTGTCGCGCACCGCCATGGCAGATGATCGTTTTGCGATCCGGGGCAGGGCAGATGGTGGCCACAATCTGACAGCCTGGTCATCGCATGTGTTTTTCATCGGTCCCGATGCCTTCCGCAACTTTGGCGCCTTTGTGCCGCAGCTTCTCGACGACATGCGCAGCACCAAGCTTCGGCCGGCCGCACCGCGCGGCTATCCCGATGCCTGGCTTACGCCGCGCCGATGGAAGGATGGCGATCAATCCCCGTTCGAGCGTTGCCGTATGCTCAACCCGCGTCCCGACGGTGCCGGTATTGCGCGCCTTCAGGAACAGTTCGCCGCCGCCTTCCCGGAGATTGGAAAACCAGCAATCGCGGCAAGCTGGGCCGGCTTGATCGATGTCACACCCGACATGCTTCCCGTGCTGGATCACGCGCCGATTCCCGGCCTGATCATCGCCACCGGCATGAGCGGCCACGGCTTTGGAATTGCGCCCGGCATGGCGAAGGTGATCGCCAACCTGGTGCAGGGTCGGAACCAGCAGCACGATATCTCTGCTTTCCGTTATGGAAGGTTTTTCGATGGCTCGAAGACCAGGGTCTCTTCGGCAATCTGACTGTCGTTGAAATGATTGTCGGCCGTTTTATTGACTGCAAAGTGATCCAACTGAGCGGCGTCTCCGTAATCAGATTATCCAGCAGCAAGCTGGCGATTAGATATATCAGGAGAAATTCTATGTTCCGTCGTACTTTTCTTGCCGTGACTTCTGCCGCCCTTCTTGCGGCTTCCTCTGTCGCCTTCGCAGACGGCCATTCGAAGGATATCGTGGACACCGCAGTTGAAGCCGGTTCCTTCAAAACACTGGTTGCCGCAGTGCAGGCCGCAGGTCTTGTGGATACATTGAAGGGCGAGGGTCCCTTTACCGTCTTCGCGCCAACGGACGACGCCTTCGCAGCCCTGCCGGAAGGCACTGTGGAAAATCTGTTGAAGCCTGAAAACAAGGATCAACTGACTGCAGTCCTGACCTATCACGTCGTGCCAGGCAAGGTGATGAGCAGTGACCTGAGCAACAACATGATGGCCAAAACCGTTCAGGGTGGCGACGTGACCATCATGACCGAAGGTGGCGTGACCGTCGACGGTGCCAATGTTGTCACTGCTGACATCGAAGCGTCAAACGGCGTGATTCACGTGATCGACGCGGTTATTCTTCCCAAGTAATGCAACGACCGCAGGGCCTTTCCACACGGCAAGGCCCTGCGGATTTTCCATGTGATCTGTGATTGAAACATGATCATGCACCGGACGGCTGAAATGAGCAGTTTAGCTTCGCCGTTCCCAGAACCCTGACAACCACATGCCGATTGCGATGGCGACGCCCTGGATAATCATCTGATAGGAGGTGTCGAGACCCATCAGGCGGAGTTGTTGTCCAAGCTGGGTCAAAAACAATGCCGCTCCCAATACTGCGAACATGCTGCCGATTCCGCCATTGATGGAGGTTGCGCCCAGCACTGCGGCCGCAATGGGTGCGAGCAGATAGGGTCCGCCAACTTCCAGCGTCGGGTTGCGGATAAAGCCTGAAATGAGCACGCCCATGATGCCGTAAAGCACTGCAGCGCAAACATAGGCGCTGACCTGGTAGCGCATGACCTCGATACCGGCAGTCCGGGCGGCCTGGGGATTTGCGCCCACGGCTTCAAAATTGCGTCCGATGAGCGTCTTGCGCAGCACCAGCGTCACGATGGCAGTGACCAGCAGGGCGATCCAGAAGGCGTTACTGATGCCCAGCAGACGCGCGCCACCGAAATCCGCAAGGGCCTGGGGCACCGTCGCTTCCGCCTGCAACGTCTGACGATAGCCCAGCGTAAGGCCGCCAACGATGGCGCCGACTGCCAGGGTGACGATCAGGGCGTTGAGACGAAGCACGGCGATGAAAAACCCGTTGACCAGACCGACGACAACCGACGCGGCAATTGCAATGATGACTGCCAGCGCGACATTGCCTTCCGAACCGCCTGAAACACCCAGCAGCACGGTGCTGGATAGGGTGACGATCGCCGGCACCGACAGGTCGATGCCACGGGCCATGATCACCAGTGACTGTCCCATCGCCGCGATGGCGAGAAAGGCGGCAAAGGGAAATATCGACTGCAGCGATGACAGATGGATGCTGCGCGGCAGAAACAGCGCACCCAACAGCATGATCGCCGCCAGTGCCACCCAGATGGCCAGGAAACGCATTTGAACCTTGCCTTTGGCCGATGGCGCGGACGGATTGGAAGCAGGCTTTTTTACAGCGGATTGACCGGCATGAGTGGTCATGTCTCTTGCCCTTTCTGAGCGCCATAATTCTTGCGGAAAACCCTGCGTCTGCGCAGCGAGGCCAGCACTTTTTCAAGCTCCGAGAAACCGGTGTAGAGAAACACTGCGAGCAGTGTCATGATGCCGCTGGCGATCACCCCCACAGAAGCGCTGAGGCCAAGGATCGAAATTACATTTATAGTCAGTGTAAAGAAGAACGCGCCAAACAGGGCACCGCCAAAGGAGCCACGTCCACCGGCCAGAGATGCACCACCCAGAACCGCCGCGGCAATGCTGGCCAATGCGAAATTTGCGCCGATGGTGGGATGGCCCACACCCACTTCGGAGCTGAGGAAAAAGCCTGCAAGCGTTGCGATTACTGCAGCCAGCACATAGGCGCGTATCTGTACCAGGTCGACGCGCACACCGTTGCGCCGCGCCGCTTCTTCGCGAAAGCCGATGGCCTTGGCCTCGAGACCCGATCGGGTCCTGTGCAGCCAGATGTCATTGATCACGGCAAAGGCAATCAGGAAGAAAACCGAAATGGGCAGAAACCCGACGCGGCTGCGCAGGAATTCGGTGAAAACCTGGCTGATCAGTCCGCCAGGTGTCGGGCGTCCAATGAGTGCAAGGCCTTGCAGAACCGACAGCATGGCGATGGTGGTGATGATCGCATTGATCTTGGCATAGCGCACCAGCACGCCGTTGATCAAGCCGACGACCACGCCGATCAGCAGACAGGCCCCGATGCCCAGAAAGATGCTGCTGATGGGTGCCTGAAAAGCAATCAGGAAGGAGGCGGCGACGACGGTCAGGCTCATCATTGACCCGACCGAAACATCCAGCCCCCTGACGAGCAGAACATGCAATTGGGCCATGGCGACCATGGCTGCTGGAGCCACTGCCAGGAGAATATGGCGGAAGTTTATTTTGGACAGGAATGCATCGCTCTGGCTGGCTGCATAGCCCCCGACGACCAATGTCAAAATGGTCAGGAAGACCAGTGGAACCCACCAGGTCACAGAGCCACCAAACAACGACTGGATTGCCGTTCCAAAGGAGGTAAGCGCCGGTTTGTCGTTGGTTTCGCGAACTTTATTGGCATCGCGCGTGGTCAGAAAGCTCGAGACGATCTTTTCTTCTTCCACGTCATCGCCAGTCATTTCGGCGACAATCCGGCCGCGCGAAAATACAAGCACACGATCACAGATACCGGCCAGTTCCTGTGCATCCGATGAATTGATGACGCAGGTCCCGTCATCCTGAATGTTTTCGCGGATCGCCCGGTAGATCTCGAATCGCGCACCTGCATCGACACCCTGCGTCGGTTCATCAATCAAAACTGCACGTGCGCCGGTACGAAACGACCGCGCAAGTGCTGCCTTTTGCTGATTGCCGCCGGATAGTCCGTTGATCGGCGTGTCCAGCGATGCGGTGACGACGCCGAAATCCTGACGCATGGTCTGTGCTTCGGCCTCTTCCCGGCTTGCAGACAGGAAACCACCGGAGACCACATCGCGCAGACGGGTCAGCATCATGTTTGTTCGCACACCCAGCTCAGGGAAGATTGCTTCCCCAACGCGGTCGGAGCTGAGAAACAGAACCCCTGACTGAAGCGCGTCGCGTGGCGCATTGTGATTGACCTGACGGCCATTGCACTGGATGTCACCCTGTGCCGTTTCAAGACCGACCAGGGCACGCAAGGCCTCGCGCTGACCGTTGCCTTCTGCGCCGGCAAAGCCGAGGATTTCTCCGGGATAGGCATCGAAGGATATCTCGTGAAAATGTTCACCCGACAGATTCCTGACGCTCAAAACAGGCGTTTGGGCGACTTGGTCCAGCTTGTCGGGATATTCGCCTTCCAGATCACGTCCGATCATCAGGGACACGAGTTCATTTTCCGACAATGTTTCGGTGACCGGGAAGGTGCCGCGCTGCACGCCGTCACGCAGGATGGTGACGCGGTCGGCGAGGTCGAGGATTTCCGGCAGGCGGTGGCTGACATAAAGAACACCCGTGCCCTTGGCGGTGAGTGTTCGGATCATTGCCATCAATTTGGCGACGCCTGCCATATCCAGGGTCGAGGTCGGTTCGTCCAGCAGCAATACCCGCGGTTCGTTCAGCAGACCTTTGATGATCTCAACGAATTGCCGGTGTGCCGGGGTCAGATCACCCAGGATTGTCGTGGCGGGAAAGGGCATCTCGAATGCGTCGAGTTTGCCCTGTGCCCAAGCGTCCATCTGGCCGTAGGGTATTTCACCCTTTTTGGTGCCGAGGTACAGATTTTGCGCAACGGTCAATTCGCGCACCAGGGAATCGTCCTGATAGACGGTGTAAAGTCCCAGTTCATGGGCCAGTCGGGCATCGGCGGATGTCAGGAGCTTTCCGTCGATTTCAACGCTGCCGCTGTCGGGTGTGACCGTGCCGCTGGCGATTTTCATCAACGTGCTCTTGCCGGAGCCGTTTTCCCCGAGAATTGCGTGAACCTCTCCGGACAGGCACTCGATTGAAAAATCATCAAGAGCGCGCACGCCGGGATAGGTTTTGGATACACTCACCAATTTCAGAACAATCTGATCCATGGGGCACAATCCGAAGTTAGGCAAAATTAAAAAAGTGGCCCCGCCAAAGCGGGGCCATAGGGTTTCAGTCTATTTTCCGAACATCGCGCTGAGCGTATCGGCATCCACCAGGGAGGAGACGGAGATTTCCATTGGCAAAGACTTGTCGCACTGTCCTTTAACCACGGGCTTCATGGAGAAAGGCACGTCAATGGAGCTCGACACGTCGTCGCCGGCCTGCGCCATCATTGCGGCGGTCAGGGCAATGCGTGACTGGAAATTCTGCCCCGAGGAGTAGAAGATCTTGAAATCAGCACTGTCGGCGGCTTCCCAATCACAGAACAGACCCTGTTCATCGGTCCGCAGAGCGACAACGAAATCCAATGGGCGTTCTGCCGATTCATAGGCACGCACCGCACCGCGGAAGCCATCAGCGTATTCGTAGATGTAACCGTCGATATCATCGAACCGAGCCAGAGCGGCGGAAACAGCAGTGAAGTTGCCTTCCTGTGTCCAGTTGGTGTCTTCACGGGCGACGATCTCGACACCGCTGCCGATTTCCCCGACCCGTGTTTCGGCGCAATCCTGCCAGGTCTTGCTGAGCGGGTTGCCAGGCGTTCCACCCAGAGCAACGATATTCTTGGCGTCCGGGTTGCCTTCGATCACGGCATCCACAAAGGATGAGCCGAGGCCGCAGATATTTTCGGCGATATTGGCGACATAGTCCTTACCGGACGTGCCCACTTCGGTCCCGTTATGCACGGTCACCTTGATGCCGGCTTCCTGCGCTTCGCGGACGGTTGGTCCAAGCGCCATGCCGGCATCGGCAAAAATCACGATGACGTCGACACCCTGGGCGATATAGGACCGCAGGTCAGAAATCGCCTGAGCCGAGTCGCCGCGTGCCGATGTGTAAAGAATCTTGCCCACTTCGGGATAGGTCAGCGCCTGCTGGATATATTCCATTGCCGTGACACGGCGCCAGACGTTTTCGCCGAAACCATCGGCGTAAGCGACAGTCAGATCGCCACCGGTACCGGTATCACAGCTGTTGTTATTCCAGCATTCCAACGCCTTGGCGCGCAGTTCGTCGGTGACCGGCATGGCCGCGCGACGAAATGTTTCAACGATAACCGGGTCGGCATCCGTGGTGCCGAGGCGGCTTTGCATCATCTCTTCGGCCGTGGCCGAAAGGGCAACATTGGGCATGAGCGCAACGGCGCAGCCCATAAGAAGGCCGGTTACCGATGATTTACCCATGGAAAACTTGTTTGCAGATGATTTGAACATAGGACTTTCCTCTCCTGAAGTCTGTGTGGTCGCTGTCGAATTGGTTAGGCGGGCTCTGTGTGGTTAGCCCGCTTCTATCTTGCGGACGCGAAGCGGTTGTCGCGATGCGGTTCGATATGTCAGCCATTCAATATTACCATAATACCGTAATACGTCAACTGGCAATTTTCTACTGAGCGAGGTAACCGCCGTCGATAACCATCTCTGCACCAGTCATGAAGGAGGATTCGTCACTGGCCATGAACAGGCAGCCATTGGCAATTTCTTCCGGGGTGCCGGCGCGACCCATGGGTGTCAGTCCCACCACATAGGCGTTGACGTCAGGATCCTGCGACTGGGTCAGCGGTGTGTCGATGAAGCCGGGCAGCATGGAATTGACCCGAATGCCATCGCCCACATAGGTGATTGCCGCGTTCTTGGTCATCATCAGCACGGCACCCTTGGTGGCGTGATAGGCATGGGCGCCAGGCACAGCGGCATTTCCCCATATCGAAGACACATTGATGATGGAGCCGGATTTTTTCTCCTGCATCCCTGGAATGACGGCCCGCATGCCCAGAAAGACGCCGGTCTGATTGACGCCGATGACCTTGTTCCAGGCCTCCAGATTGAGATCATTGAGCGCTTCATAGGCAATGATCCCGGCATTGTTGACCAGCACGTCGATCTTGCCATGCTTGGCGATCGCGTCTTTTGTGACGCGCGCCCAATCGGCCTCGCTCGTGACATCCAGTTTCACGCCTTCAACGCCGTCCGGGTAAACATCGGACGGATTGCTGGTGCTCCCTGCGATGACATGCGCGCCTTCAGCTGCAAATTTCTTTACAATACCAAGCCCGATGCCGCGTGATGCGCCTGTTACGATGGCTACTTTTCCATTCAGTCTCATGGTTTTTCTCCTCCATTTCCGGGCGTTAGAGCCGTTTCTCAGGCGATACGCCGTTTTTTCTCGAAATCAAGTAATACCGTAATACAATATTATGACAAGTATTTTGTTGCATGGCCTGGGCTTGCGACATCACCCGACAGTGACGCCGCCGCACACAAAGAGTGTTTGCCCGGTGACGAAACTGGCGCGGTCCTCGCAAAAGAAACTGACTGCATTGGCCACGTCTTCAGGCGTCCCCATGCGGCCGACCGGAACAGCGTCGACAATGGCTTTTGTCTCGGGCGCTTCGGGTGGATTGTTGTCCCAGAAAGCGGTCGTTGCGATGGGGCCGGGCGCCACGCAATTCACCGTGATGCCGTCCTTGCCCAGTTCGAGCGCCCATGTGCGGGCCATGGCTTGCGCCGCACCTTTGGTGGCGCTGTATAACGTGCGCTCAAGTTTGCCCTTGGTGACGCGGCTGGTGTTGAATACGATCCGGCCGCCGCCATGCTTGCGCATCTCGGGCACAAGGCTCTGCGCACAGACTATCGATGTGCGCAGATTGAGATGCATCAACCGATCGAAATCATCCAGGTTGACCGCGTCAAATGCAGCAGGGGCCACCAGCCCCACATTGTTGACCAGGCATGTCACCTTGTGATTTGCGACAATTGCCGAGAGAGCCTCTTGGGTTGCCTCGGCATCCGTAAGGTCGACCTGCACTGCGTCAGCGCGCAAAGACTCGGCTTCAGGGGCGACGATATCGAGTGCAAAGACCCGGTAACCATCCTCCTGCAGGCGAAGTGAAATGGCCTGGCCGATATTGCGGCCACCACCGGTTACGATTGCGCAGTTCTGAGTCATATGTCGGTCTTTCGCAGAAAGGAAGGTTCGCTCTGGTGTGTTGCGGCTGCGGGGTGTTGCAACTGCGGATTGTTACAGGCGCGGGATCACGGGTTCGCCATAAAAGCGATAGGTTCCATCCTCGGCCCGCTCCATGTCGCCAATTCCGGGGAAGGGGAAATGATAGCCGTGATAGCGGATGTTCTCGTCTGTCACGCGGGCAAAGATTTCGGATTTGGCGTCAGCACCCAGCTGTGGGTCACTGTCATAATCCATGTGGAAGAACCATTCCGGATGGATCGGATCAAAGATCTGGTGATGGGCCACATCACCGGTAAAGACCACCTTTTCACCGGCGCTTTCGAAAATGAAGGCTGTCTGGCCGAGGCTGTGACCGGCAACCGACATTGTCGTCAGACCCGGCATGATCGTGGCACCCATTTTGAACAATTTGAGGCGGTCACGATAGGGTGCAACCGCTGCAAGCGTGCCTTCGGTCCAGGGGCCGACGAAGTCATTGCGGGTCTGGTTGGCTTCGTTTGTCCATTCTGCCCAATCGGCATCGGACACATAAAGCTCGGCATTCTTGTAGACAGCGTTGCCCTGCTGATCGATCAGCCCAAAGGAGTGATCGGGATGCAAATGGATCGTGTCCCGTAGCGTGGTGTAGCTTTTGACATCCACGGTGCA
>TARA_R110000751_G_scaffold937_7_pt1 | contig 28101 bp, 25 predicted proteins | sample TARA_R110000751 | Tara Oceans TARA_R110000751 (sample SAMEA4398001) | marine metagenome | biome: Polar Biome; feature: [MES] marine water layer (ENVO:01000295) within the mesopelagic zone...; material: water (ENVO:00002006), including particulate matter (ENVO:01000060) such as...... | reverse complement strand
AATCTTAGAGCGCAGCGATCTATGATCTTTTCTCGGACATTAGTGATTTTTTATTCAAGTTCAAATTCAAGTTCAAGTTCAAGTTCGTCTTCATCTTCCTTACCTTAGCGTCAAAAATTAAGAGCCTTGACTTCTACTCAAATCCTCATTACCATAGCCTGCTATTTTGCTGTTCTTGTTGCGATATCTTTTATAGTAGGTCGCACGAGCGACAGTGCTACTTTTTTTAGAGGCAATCGTTCTTCCCCTTGGTTTATTGTGGCTTTTGGAATGATAGGTGCGTCGCTAAGCGGGGTAACTTTTATCTCCGTTCCAGGAGCGGTAGAAGAAGGTGCAATGAATTACTTTCAGGTTGTCCTAGGTTATATAGTAGGATATCTGGTGATCGGGACGGTGCTTTTACCGCTCTATTACCGTATGAATCTCACTTCGATTTACTCTTACCTCCATGATAGATACGGAAGTGCAGCACAATACACCGGTTCTAGTTTCTTTATTCTTTCTCGTGTTGTAGGCGCCAGTTTTAGACTGTATTTAGTCGCTGGAGTATTGCAAGAATTTGTTTTTGAAAGTATGGGTGTGGAGTTTTGGCAAACGGTAACACTTACGGTAATCCTTATCTGGTTGTACACCTTTAAATCTGGAATCAAAACTATTGTTTGGACAGATACCTTACAGACTTTGTTTATGTTGATCGCCGTAGGAGTAAGTATTTACTATATTTCTGACAGTTTGAATCTTAACGGTATTGGCGAGATTACAGGTTTTATATCTGATAGTGAGCTTTCCCAAATCTTCTTTTTTGACGACTGGAAAAGTGGTCAATATTTCTTTAAGCAATTTTTTGCGGGAGCCTTTATCGCTATTGTAATGACAGGACTGGATCAAGATATGATGCAAAAAAACCTCACCTGTCGCAGTCTTGGTGATGCTCAAAAGAACATGTTTTGGTTTACTATTGTGTTGACCTTCGTAAATCTTGTATTCTTAGGTTTAGGTGTTTTATTAACTGCTTTCGCGAAAGCGGAACACTTAACAGCCACAAAAGACAAGTTGTTTGCTGCCATAGCACTAGATAGCAATATGGGAATAGGAATTGGACTCGTTTTTATTCTTGGACTAGTCGCAGCAGCATATTCTAGTGCAGACAGTGCGCTTACTTCTTTAACAACTTCTTTCTCTGTAGATATTTTACGACTGGAGCAAAATTATGAAGAGAAGAAACAAAATTGGATGCGTAAGCTGGTTCATATAGGATTTTCTCTGTTGTTGATCCTGGTCATTGTGAGTTTTGAATATGTGATCAAGGACGATAGTGTGATCAATAAACTTTTTGTCTTTGCAGGATATACCTATGGCCCGTTATTGGGATTGTTTGCTTTTGGAATTTTGACTCAACTAAAAGTGCATCACTACGCAACTCCTGTTATCGCTATTATTTCCCCTTTTCTAGCATTTGGAATCAGCTCAGCCGCCAACTACTTTTTCGAATTTGAATTTGGTTTTTTTATACTGCTTCTCAATGGTTTTATTACCTTTTTAGGCTTGCTCATGGCATCCATTTTTAGCAATCAAGAATAGATCAATATTGATGCGTTCCTAACAAGACTAACGTACAAGCCACTTCGCTTTGAATATTGTTCTCCTTTAAAAGTTTATAAAATTCTGGGTTCTCAGTTCCTGGATTAAAAATGACTCGTTCTGGACGCAGACTGATGATGTAATCGTAATACTCGCTCTGTCTTTTAGGATTCAAATAAAGTGTTACCGTATTGATTCCCTGAAATGGAATAAGCTCTTTGTGAATTCTTACATCGTCTACCATTCCTTCTCGCATTCCAATAGCGACCGTATCTGTATTGAACTTGCGCAATCTATAAATCGCTACGTTAGAATAACGTTCCTCTTTGAGCGATGCTCCTAATACTAAAGTTTTTTTAGACATCTTTTATGACTTTACATGTAACAATATACGAAAATCATCGTCTTCTATACGAAGGACTTCATAAAGCCTTCTGATTTATTTGGTTTATTGAATTTTTATGAAAAAGAGAAATTCAACTGTTTATGCCTTTTAGGTTTTAAAATTAGATTCCTAAAAGACGAACATAATCGTATAGTTCATAATTAATGGTTAGTGTTATTATACGATTTAGAAATCCCGAGCTTGCAGGCTCGGGGTTTTGTTTTTGTAACACTTCCTATCATTCATAACTGCAGAATTAAGATCTTGTTTCACAATCCCAATCAACCACCCATTCATAGGTGCGGACTTAAGTCCGCACCTATGAATGGGATCGTATTACCATTTTATAACCGCACTCGCCCAAGTAAATCCACTGCCAAAAGCAGCAAGAACAACCGTGTCGCCTTCTTTTACTTTACCTTCTTCCCAAGCTTCACAAAGCGCTATAGGAATAGAAGCGGCTGTAGTATTACCGTATTTCTGGATATTATTATACACCTTATCGTCAGTCAGCTGGAATTTTCTTTGAATAAATTGAGAGATACGCAAATTAGCTTGGTGCGGTACAAGCATATCTATATCACTTACTTCAAGACCATTGGCTTTAAGGCCTTCCATGATTACTTCAGAAAAACGAACGACTGCATTCTTAAACACAAACTGTCCATTCATATAAGGATAATATGGAATGTCTTCTTGAGGATTCTCCTCTATTAATTGTGGAACCCAGTGATTTGTTGAAGGACCCTTTAAGGACAACTCCAAAGCGTGTTTACCCTCACTGTGTAAATGCGTGGAGAGTATTCCATGACCTTCTTTTTCAGATCTTGAAACTACCGCTGCTCCTGCTCCATCTCCAAATATAACCGACACATTTCTACCACGAGTGGTAAAATCGAGTCCGCCACTGTGGTTTTCAGAACCTATGACCAAAACATTTTTATACATACCCGTTTTTATAAACTGATCTGCAACAGAAAGTGCGTAGATAAAACCACTACATTGATTTCTCACATCCAGTGCTGGACAGGTATGGATACCCATTAAATCCTGCACTTGCACTCCACAACCTGGGAAATAATAATCTGGTGACAGGGTCGCAAAAACAATTAATTCTATATCGTCTTTGGAAACATTAGCGCGTTCCAGCGCGATCTCAGCAGCTTTAACGCCCATAACCGCAGTAGAATTACCATCCCCTTTTTTGATGTGACGACGTTCTTTGATACCTGTGCGTTCCTGAATCCAGGCATCATTAGTATCCATAATTTTAGAAAGATCGTCATTAGTGACAACGTTCTCCGGAACATATTTACCCATTCCAGTTATGCGAGAAGTATACATAAATTATTTTTAATTGTATGCAAGATACGTGACAGCAGTAGTATCTTGCTAGAGTTACCTCATAATTTGATATGCATGCATAATAAGTTGTTTCCAGACACATTTCCAGATATCCCAGATGCTACAGTGCGTTATGAGGCTGCTTTTTACGCTTTCGCGAAAGCGGAACATCTAAAAGCCACATTACTAGAAGAAACCCCGTGGAAACAAAATAAAATACAGCTGTTTGGCAAGCTGCACGACGAGCCGAGGCTCACCCAATTATATGGAGACCCCGATATCGCATACGGCTACAGCGGCATTGATTTTAAAGCATTAGCATGGACTGCTACTTTAAAACAGATCAAAGATGATGTCGAAAAAGCAGCAGGAACCACCTTTAATATTTGCCTCATCAATCAATACCGCGATGGCCAAGACTCCAATGGCTGGCATGCCGATAATGAAGCCGAACTTGGTAAAAACCCAGTCATTGCCTCCATTAGCTTAGGACAAGAACGCTTCTTTCATTTAAAACACCATACCAATAAAGACTGGCGATTTAAGTTTTTACTAGAGCATGGCAGCCTTTTACTTATGAAAGGTCAAACACAACATACCTATAAACATCAAATCGCTAAAACAAAAAGAGCCATCGACTTGCGTATTAATTTGACATTTAGAAAAGTGATTCAGTAGGCAGTGGGAAGGTTGATTTCGTACCTGCGCCATGAAGTGTGAATAGGCAGTCTTTTAATAATAATAATGATAAAATCTATTCATTAAATGCAATTTGCATTATATTGATAAGCATATGAGTTCAAGTTCTCTAACAAGTTTATAATGAAATTTGTTAGAAATTTAAACTCCAAAAATGCAGTGATTTAAACCTTCCAATGCTTGGTTGAGCGATAGTCGAAACCTTTTTACTTAGAACATATTCTAACATAACTAAATGTGTGGAGTTGATAGTTTAAACAAGCTATTTGTTAATTCAGTTATAAAAACTTCTCTTAATTAATTGAAATTTGTAATCATTGCAAAATAGAACGACTGTTTAAACATGGCAAAAGCAAAAGATATTCTTAAAAATCTTGATGAACGCGCAATAGACCGCATCGTAGAAATGGGCTGGGAAGACCGCACCCCTTTTGACGCGATCGAGGCACAGTTTGGTGTTACAGAAAGTCAAGTCATCAAGATCATGCGTAACGAAATGAAAGAAAGCAGCTTTAGAATGTGGAGACAGCGCGTTCAAGGTCGCTCCACAAAGCATCGTGCACAAAGAGATCCTGAAATGAGCCGCTTTAAATGTTCTATGCAACGCGCTACTGGAAACAAGATTGCTAAACGCTAAAAACACACTCAAGACGGCTAGCGATTTTATCACAGCCATAAAACAAGCCCAAGTATCATTAAAACTGGAGAGTTATAAATATATATTTCCGACTAGATCATTAATTTCTATTCCATAATTCAGTCCATTGAAATGGATCACTTTATTTTACATTGGCATACCTATTTCATAGATTTGAACGTTTTAAATAGTTCTATATCAAATCATGAAAAAATTTCTATTCCTCTTATTTTTTTTACCGCTTGCAAGTATTGCCCAAGATGCTTTTTCTAAAAGTAAAGCGCAACAACCTGCCGAAGATCTCACTGAGGTAAACATCAATGAGAATATTCAGGGTACGCTCCTTATTCCTGATACTTTTGAAAAAGTACCGCTTGTCATCATCATAGGCGATCAAGGTGCGATGGATCGTAATGGTAACGAACGCAGAACTAGAAGTAACGCCTACCAGCAACTCGCCGACTCCCTTCTTATTAAAGGAATAGCTACTTATAAATACGACAAACGTATTTTAACCCAAATCAAAAATCGCATACCCAGTGACAAAACACTTTTTGGCGATTATATTATAGACGCCAAAGAAAGTGTGTTTTTCTTCAAAGATGACAGTAGATTTTCTAAGATTTTTATTGCTGGCCACGGGCAAGGTTCTTTAGTAGCAATGCTGGCTGTAGATAAAGATATAGATGGTTTTATCTCACTTAATGGCGCGGCACAATCCATAGATGCATTAATAGTGCAACAAATTGCAAAAGAAATCCCTGGCCTGGATAAAGTGGCTGCAGCAACTTTTGAAAAAGTAAAAAACTCTAAAGAACCTATTGAAGCTATTGAACGAGATTTATACACCGTCATAGGCCCACAAATCCAACCATTTATGAAATCCTGGATGCAATACCAGCCTGTTGACGAAATTAAAAAACTACAAATCCCTATACTCCTTATCAATGGCTCAAAAAACAGACAGGTAGACCCTTCTGAAGCTGCTTTATTGAAAGAAGCTGCCCCAAATGCTCAACTAGAACTTGTAGAAAACATGAATCACGTTTTTAAAATAGTTGGCGAGGATGAAATTGTGGCTTCAAAAAGCTATGTAGATCCTAATTTCCCTTTGAGCAGTGAATTAGTAAAACTGATAATTGATTTTGTAAAGAATTGATTTAGTTCATTCCTTTTTCATTATTCCCCATCGCGTTCGCGTCTTTCTGTCCTGCAGTTAAGAAAGCGAAACGATTTCCATCAACCTCACATAAAATCGTATTTTGCGGCTGTTAAACACCTTCCCTTATGATTTTTAAAGATGCAGTAGAAGCAGTAAAAGACACCACGCCCGTTATCACTCAGGATACGGTTGTTTTTGGTTTACTAATGATTTCGTTGGCTGCGGTTTTTTATACATCATCTCAAAAGAAAGGGTTTTGGTCTGTTTTTTATAAGTTCATTCCCGCACTTTTAATGTGCTATTTGATTCCGTCTATTTTAAGCTCTACGGGCTTGATTTCCCCAGACTGGACCAGTGCAGGTGCAGACGGTATTGTTACCGAGTCAAGCTCCTCTTTATACTTTATGGCTTCTCGTTATTTATTGCCCGCCGCACTAGTACTCATGACACTCTCGATTGATTTAAAAGCGGTTTTCAATCTTGGGCCTAAAGCTTTGATTATGTTTTTGACAGGATCTGTAGGAATTATTATAGGAGGACCTATAGCTATCTTAGTTATAGGTACTATTTCTCCAGAAACCGTGGGCGGTGAAGGTTATGGCGCCGTATGGCGAGGACTTTCTACCTTAGCTGGGAGCTGGATAGGCGGCGGCGCAAATCAGACTGCCATGCTAGAAGTATATCAATTTGATCAATCAAAATACGGGGGAATGGTTCTCGTTGATATAGTCGTTGCTAACTTATGGATGGCCCTATTACTTCTAGGAATAGGATCAAGCGCAAAATTTGACAAATGGTTTGGAGCAGATTCCAGTTCTATCGAAAAGCTCAAAAAAAAGGTCTCTGAATATTCTGAAAGCGTAAAAAGGGAAGCTACTTTTACAGATATCATGGTGATGTTAGGTGTTGGTTTTGGAGCTGTAGGAATCGCTCATTTTGGAGCTGATTTTATTTCAACATCATTAGATGGCAATCAAGCTATTGCAGGTAATATTTATTTAAGTTTCTTAACCAGTCAGTTCTTTTGGCTTATTTCTATAGCTACCCTTTTAGGGATTATATGCTCCTTTACACCATTGAAGAAATATGAAGGGACTGGCGCCAGTCGGATAGGAAGTATTTTTATCTATATTTTAGTCGCAACCATAGGAATGAAGATGGACCTCAGGCAGGTAGTAGATAACCCTTGGTTATTAGGTGTTGGTTTAGTCTGGATGGCTATTCATGCAGGACTTTTAATACTGGTCGCTAAATTAATCAAAGCACCTTATTTTTTCCTTGCTGTGGGAAGTCAGGCTAACGTAGGTGGCGCAGCGAGTGCCCCTGTGGTAGCAGCAGAATTCCATCCGTCATTAACAAGTGTTGGAGTTTTACTAGCTGTTTTTGGCTATGTGGTCGGAACCGTAGGTGCCATTGCGTGTACCGTGTTGATGCAATTAGCAGCCACTTCCTAGCAAGTTTTATTGCCGTATGTTAAACTTATGACGCATATTTGCAACCATTAAATTTTTACCATGAAAAAAGTGCTTTTCCTTCTTATAGGCCTCACATTTATGAGCTCTTGTAGTAATTCTAATTCCAATAATTTCTCTGTCTCTGGAACAGTAGACGGTATAAAAGTTGGTAAGATTTACCTACAGCGTTTACAAGATTCTATTTTGATTGATGTAGACTCTGCCCTATTTAATGGGAATTCTAATTATACCTTAATGACCGATCTGGATCAAACAGAAATCATGTACTTGCATCTAGATGTAAAAGACGGAACCGAATTTAATGACAAGTTATTATTCTTTGCAGAAGACACTACCATGACCATTAATTCTTCTTGGGATAAATTTGTAAAGGATGCGGTAATATCAGGATCAAAAAATCAAGATGTTTATACCGTATATAAACAGAATAGTGATCGCCTTAATAAAGTATACACGGACTTGGTAAAAAGAAGCCTATCTCTTACTGATGAGACTAGAACGCTAGCAATATCGGATTCTATCAATACTGCTTATGACAAATATTTAAGAAAAAAAGTATTGTATGCTATCAACTATGCACAATTACATAAAGAAAAAGAAGTGGCTCCTTATATTTTAGTTAGTGAAGCTGGCGAGGCTAATCCTATTTTATTAGACAGTGTCTATCAAAAGATGCCAAAAAAAATTCAGACAACTGTTTATGGAAAACAACTGTCTGAATTAATTAAAAGTTATAAAAGTAACTTATAGAGCGTTTACTCTATCTATAAGTCCTTTTCCTTTAGTTTCTAAATCAGCTTTTACTGCTTTAAGATGTGCTTTGCGACTTTCTACTTTGCGGTTGTTTACACGCGAGATCAACTCGTCAAAAGTTGATATGGAGTCGTCTACAATTTTTTCAAATTCAGCTGTTTTCTCTGGATTTACTACTTGAGAAACAAGTGCTGCTTCAATGATATCTCCTAATACGTAATTAATGTCTTGTTTAAGATCTTTAATACTTGCCATAATAATTTTAATTTATTGCAAAAATAGTGAATAAAAGCCTTATTCATTCACATAGATCTACATTAGAAAGCTTTGGGCTTTTTAAATAAGAGCAGTTTGATCATATTCCACCTACTTACAAGAGGTACACCATCAAGTGCATTCTAGTTTTGTAACAAGTTTAAAGAATATAATTACTGCAATACTTTATGCTATTCTCCTCTGTAAACTACAAAATTGCGTTCTGTTTCAAAGAGCTTGATCTCTAGATCGTATTTAGGATCCAGTTTTGCCTTGATTTTATTGTAAATAACAAAAGCTATATTTTCTGCCGTGGGATTGAGGTTGGCAAATTCTGGAACTTGTTCATTCAGGTTCTTATGATCAAAGGCATTTTCCACCTCTTCTTTGATGATGTCCTTAAGGATTTTAAGATCAATCAAGTATCCCGTCTCAGGATCTACTTCACCGGTAACACCTACTTCTAAATCATAATTATGACCATGAAAATAAGGGTTGTTACACAAACCAAAAATTTGTGCGTTTTTTTCATCACTCCAATCTTTGCGGTGCAAACGGTGAGCAGCATTAAAATGAGCCTTTCTATATGCGGTTAATCTCATGATATATGGGTATAATATTTTTCAAAAATAATTTTGAACCACTCGGTATAAATTTCTGGCTGCTGTATCATATCTTCTTTGATATCTAGAGCCGTCATCCATTTATAAGAAGCAACTTCTTCTGGGTTGATTTGAGGAGCGTCGTTGAAATGCCCTATCATCACATGATCAAATTCATGCTCTGTAAGTCCATTATCAAAAGGTGCTATATAAATAAAATGAAACAGTTCTTCAAGCTCTGTCACAAATCCCATTTCTTCCATGAGCCTGCGCTTTCCTGCTGCTATGTTAGTTTCACCTTCTCGTTGATGGCTGCAACAGGTATTGGTCCATAAACCAGGGGAATGATATTTTCCCAAGGCTCGCTGCTGAAGCATAATTTCATTTTTGTCATTTACTACAAAAACAGAAAACGCCCTGTGCAGTAAAGCCTTTTCATGCGCTTCAATTTTTTCCATAAGACCAACTTGCTCATCGTTCTCGTTTACTAATATTACTTGTTCGATAATTTCTAAAATTTATTCAACAAAAATACAAAAGGAAACCAATTGATTCCTTAAAGATTTACTAAGTAGTTCAACAGCACCTTTCATTACAAAATGAGTCAGCTGATATTGCTTTTGCTCAGCTTTATTTCTTTGAAATGCACTTATAAAGTATTAGTTAGGTAAGGTGGTGCCTCTTAGTTCGATGGTAAAATCCACAGTGGCGGTAGTCGTATGCCCTTTGGTTTTATTCTCCAAGCGCTCCACAAGCATGCGTACCGATTGTTGACCAATCTCCTCGGCATGTTGAGTTACTGTAGAGAGTTGTGGGTAGGATAGATGCGAAATCTCATCTGAACTGAATCCTAAAACAGATAAGTCTTTAGGAATTTTTCTTCCTAGACGTTGCGCAATGTTGACAGACATTATTCCAGAAACATTATCGATACAAAGAAGTCCGTCCATGTCTTGATGCTCTGTAAATATTTTTTCTAATTGATCATTTAACAGCGCCTCATTACTGTCTATATTGATAACTAAGGCTTCCCCTTTGTAGGAGTCGTGTTGTTCTAATGCTTTTTTATAACCCAATACTCTGAGTTTACCTACGCTTAATCCTCCTAAGCTATTGATCAAAACAATTTTCTTACGACCTTCATTTATCAAAACCTCTGTCCCTTTATAGGCCGCATTAAAATCATCAATAATCACTTTATCACATTCTACATCGTTTGCTACTCGATCAAACATAACAATAGGCACATCTTGATTAATGGTTTCTTTTAAGTGTTTTACTTCACCGTTAGATTGGGTTTCCTCTGCTATGGACATGATGAACCCATCTACACTGCCGTTTGCTAATAAATGGAGGCTGTTATTTTCCTTTTCAAAAGATTCATTTGACAAACAAGTGATGATGTTATAACCTAATGCGGTTGATTCTTGCTCAATCCCATAAAGTATACGAGCAAAAAACGCATTCAATATATCTGGAATAATAACACCTATGGTTTTAGTCTTTCTATTTTTAAGACTTAAAGCGAGTGTATTAGGTCTGTAATTAAGTTCTTTTGCAATTTCTTTGACACGCGCGATGGTATCCTTGCTTATCTCTGGACTGTCCTTTAATGCTTTAGAAACGGTAGAGACAGAAACTCCAAGTGTAGCTGCAAGATCTTTAAGCGTAATCATATTTTATTGTTTAAAAGTGGATCAAATGATAAGGTCTACAAACCTATGTCTGAATCTCCTTATAATAAAAGCAATTTAGTCATTACTAACCGACTTTTAAAACTTTGTTTTTTAATAATTGTACCTATTGAAAAGAACTCTGTTAAAGTGGGATGGTTGTTCCGCTTTCGCGAAAGCGAGAAAACAACAGTTGTAAGGGCACTTCATTTACTTAAGTCAGAGAACTCCATACTTTCAAAGGTAGTTTTAGCAAAAGAACAAACACCTTAAAGAGATACAAAGCAAATTACCACATCAATACGGTGATTTAACAACCTGATATGCAAAATTCTATTCTATAGTAAATACATTGTTCTATTTTTGCAACCTGATTAATTAGACACATGAAATTTACAGAAGAGATCGCAAGGAGAAGGACCTTCGGTATTGTATCGCATCCAGATGCAGGAAAAACAACACTAACAGAGAAACTATTGTTATATGGTGGAGCTATTCAAGAAGCTGGAGCGGTAAAAAGCAATAAGATAAAAAAAGGAGCCGCAAGTGATTTTATGGAAATAGAACGTCAGCGGGGTATATCTGTGGCTACCTCTGTACTGGCTTTTGAATATAAGGGCAATAAGATTAATATTCTCGATACTCCTGGACACAAAGATTTTGCTGAAGACACGTTTAGAACACTTACCGCAGTAGACAGTGTGATCGTTGTGGTAGATGTGGCAAAAGGTGTAGAGGAACAGACTGAAAAGCTGGTGAAAGTATGTAGAATGCGTCAAATTCCTATTATCGTTTTTATCAATAAAATGGATCGTGAAGGTAAAGATGCCTTTGATCTTATGGATGAAATAGAGCAAAAACTGGGACTGCGAGTGACGCCATTGAGCTTTCCTATAGGAATGGGTTATGATCTCAAAGGGATTTATAACATCCATAAGAAAAATATCAATTTATTTACGGGTGCTTCTTCTAAGGATATTCATGACACCACTGCAATCAACGATTTAAACGACTCCAATCTGGATGAGCTTATAGGAGAAAAAGCTGCTGGTACTTTAAGAGAAGAACTGGAACTGGTTAATGGCATCTATCCCGAGTTTAATAGACAAGAATATTTAAATGGAGAGTTACAACCTATATTTTTTGGTAGTGCGCTGCATAATTTTGGAGTAAAGGAACTACTGGACGGTTTTATAGAAATCGCTCCTGCCCCTCGTCCTAAAAAAGCCGAAGAACGCCTTGTAAAACCAGAGGAAAAAGATTTCAGCGGTTTTGTGTTTAAAATTCATGCCAATATGGATCCTAGACATAGAGATAGGCTGGCATTTATAAAGGTGGTGAGCGGTACATTTGAACGCAATAAAGCCTACAAGCACGTAAGGTTGGATAAGAATTTAAAATTCTCTAGTCCAAACGCCTTTTTTGCAGAGAAAAAAGAAATAGTTGACGAATCGTTCCCTGGAGATATTGTAGGCTTGCACGATACGGGTAACTTTAAAATAGGCGACACGCTTACCTCAGGTGAGGAACTTCATTACAAAGGAATTCCCGCCTTTTCACCAGAGCATTTTAGATATATTAACAATGCAGACCCTATGAAGTCTAAACAGCTGGCAAAAGGTATCGACCAGCTTATGGATGAAGGTGTAGCGCAGCTATTCACATTAGAACTTAACGGTCGCAAAGTAATAGGTACGGTAGGTGCTCTTCAGTTTGAAGTGATTCAATACCGACTAGAACATGAATATGGAGCAAAGTGTTCTTATGAAAACCTCAATGTACACAAAGCTTGCTGGGTAGACGAATCTGTAGCAAAACCAGAGGAGTTTACTGACTTTAAAAGAGTAAAGTCTAAGTTTTTATGCATAGATAAAAGAGGACAGTTGGTCTTTCTTGCTGACTCCTCATTTTCCTTGCAAATGACGCAACAAAAATACCCGAGTATCAAGTTTCATTTCATTTCAGAATTTGAGCCTGCTGCAAATGAAGAGGCGTAATCATTGTCCCGCTCTATTAACTAATTTAACGTGTTCCAGAGAGCATCATTCCTTTAAATAGGTTGTTTTAAAAACAGCAGATAGCCAAGTTTACATCCTGAGATTTGGATAGAAAACAAAGGCCTTTTAAGACGGTTATGACCTTAGTTTGATTTGAACAATTCCTATTTTTCATCTCATTTAATCAGTTTGGAAAAAACAATAATGATCACACTAAAAAAGGCGCTTCTCCTGCATTGGAGTTAAGGGCCTTTTTTAATAATGTATTAATCGCAACCCTTGAACTTCTCCAAACCAGAAACAATAAACTCTGATCTACGGTTCAATTGATGCTCCTCGCTAGAACATGCTACACCGTTAGCACACTGATTGAGCAATCTTATTTCCCCGTAGCCTTTTGCCGTTAAACGAGAAGCATCAATGCCTTTTGATATCAGCCAGTTGCGTGTGCTTTGTGCTCTTCTATCTGACAGCACTTCGTTGTATTGATCTGGCGCTCTACTATCGGTATGAGAGCGTATCTCAACACTAACTTGGGGATATAACTCCATAAAAGCTTTGATTTTAGACAACTCATAAGCGGCATCTGCCCTAATATTAAACTTGTCAAAATCAAAATATATTTGCTTTATATCTAGTAATGGACCTATGTCGTCACAATCTACCACAGGGATGCGATTGATTTCAATTTCTAGAGAAATATTCATAAGTCCCGAACTTGTCGGAGTAGCAATAACCTCTTCGTCTGAGGTATAGTTATCCTTTACTACCCGTAGGACATATGGTTGATCACAATCTAATTTAAAAGTGTAAGTTCCATCATCACTAGTAACTTGTCGATCAATCTTATTATTTTCCATATCCAAAAGCACTACGGTCGCGTCTTTAACAGGATTACCAATTTTTTTATCAATTATATTGCCCGTAACAAGTATTTCACATTTCGCCCTAAGATCTTCTAACTGCAGGAATCTATAAATATCATCATCTCCAGAACCACCAGGTCTGTTGGAGCTGAAGTATCCTATTTTAGTATCATCGTTTACAATAAAACCAAAATCATCGTATGTTGTGTTGATCGGCTTACCGATGTTAACCACCTCACCCGTGCTACCGTCAGGACTTATAGAACTAGCAAAAACGTCCAATCCTCCTAATCCTTGATGGCCTGAAGAGGAAAAATACAAGATGTTTGTTTTACTAATAAAAGGAAAGGTTTCCCTAGCTAGCGTATTGATGTTTTTAAGGTTTCTAGGCGCACTAAATGACCCATCTCCCATGATATCTACCACCCAAATATCTGACCTTGTAAATTCATTTTCGAGATCATATCCCATACTTCCAGGCATATCGCTGGAAAAATATAATTGTTTGCCATCTGGACTTAAAGCGGGGTGCGCAACAGAATATTCGTCGTTATTAAAAGGAAGTTGTTCTGGTTTTGACCAAGTACCTTTATTCTTATAAGATCTAAATATTTTTAATTTATTAATTCCCTTTTTGTCTTGAAGGTACACGCCATTATCATAATTGTTGCGCGTAAAATACATGGTCTGTCCATCGGAAGTAAAGACAGGGGTGCTTTCATGATATTTGGTATTGATCACACTAGACATAGGCTTAGGCTTACTCAATACACCATTTTCATCAGTATCGGCAGTATATAATTGCAAGAAAGGTTGGTTATTCCAAGTGTGTCTTTCCCTTATTATGGATCCAGAATCCCTCGCTGTGGCATAAACTACTTGATTGTTTGAAGTATAAAATGCAGGTCCAAAATCAGCTGTATAGGAGTTGATCTCCTTGGCGTTTTTTATTTCAAACCTACCCGATTGAAGCTCTATAATTTCAAGGTAATTAGGTTCTTCTTTTAATATTTTTGATCTGGTGTCAAAACCTTTAGAACTACTAAACTTAGCCATGAATAAATCTGACTCATCGTATTTATTCACTGTTTTTAATGTTTGCGCATATCTAAAAAAATATGCTGGAGTCACTGTATCCTCAAATTGTGTAAAAAGCTTTGTGTACCATTTATGAGCTTGCTTTAAATCGTCATTAAAATAGTAAGTGTCTCCTAGTTTTGCCAGTATTTCGTAGGTGACATAACCATCCTCAACTAATTTCAAATAAATCTTTTGAGCCTCGATAAATGCAAAGGCATTGTATTTATTATTTCCCTTTTCTAACTGATATGTCTGTGCATGTCCCGCAAAACACGAGACAAGAAGTATAAATAAAATCAGTCTTTTAAACATGTTAAAATTCTATATGGATTATTAGAAGAACCGTGGTGTAATGATACGTTCGTAATTATTGAACAATTCAAATCTTAGGAATAATTCATAGCTACCGTCATTAAAAATAGCATTTCCTAATGCCGTCGTCTCCCGATCATATGCAAAGCCTATCATCATTTGATCACTTATCTGAAACCCTACAAGACCTGTCACAGCGGCACTCCACCGGTAAGCTACTCCTAAAGTTAACCTATCATTGAATAAAAAATTTGCTGAAAGATCTATTTGTACGGGCGCCCCTTGAACGAGCTTCAACATCGTAGCTGGCTTGAACTTGACATCCTCATTTAAATCAAACACATAACCCGCTGTCGCAAATAAGTGAATTCGTTCTTGTGCTATATAAGTCGTACTGCGGTTGTTTTCAGTACCGTCAAAGTGATCTGTCTGTAAGAGGTTAGGGCTGCTTAATCCCAAATAAAGCTTCTCTGTATGGTAATACAAGCCCAGACCTAGAGTAGGCGAAAGTTTATTATCTATATTCTCTGACAGTCTAGGATCTCCCAAGTCAAAAGGGTTGAGCCTTCTATAATCTACATTTAAAACATGAATACCTCCTTTTATTCCAAAACTCAATCTGGCCTGATCACCAACTAGCAGGGTATAACTAAAGTCTGCAGCTACGTAAGTCTCATCTGCGGGACCTATTTCATCATTCACTATACTCAATCCTATACCTACCCGACTATTGGAAAGAGGTGTATGAAAAGACAAGGTTTGAGTATGTGGCGCGCCATCGAGCCCTACCCATTGACTTCTGTGAAGACCGACAATACTTGCCACTCCTCGATTTCCAGCATAGGCAGGATTCACCACTATAGGGTTGTACATATACTGACTGTACTGTGGATCTTGTTGTGCGGTCACCGCTTTCGCGAAAGCGAAAAATAATAAACAACTTACTAGTTTCTTCATGCAAGAGATGATTACAAACAAGTTCTGTCTAAAAATTAAAACTTGATTTAATATCTATTAATAGATAAAAGTACAGCTTTATTGATGGTCTGATGTTAACCGTCCAGATATTCTATGACTTAGAGGTATACCGACAGGGCAAATCATTTTGTGTGGTTAGATTTGATGGCATGGGACAAGCGCGTTTTGAAAGAGGTTGAAACGCTATTTTAGACAAGAACGAAGGCATAAACCGATCTTGAGGACCTATTGATACGACAAATGCTTTGAGGCCATAGAGGGCTTGTATGAAAAGGGTGCTACTTGATGTTTTGGCCTTAGGGGTATTGTATTTTTTAAATAAAAAAAGCCTGATGATAAATCATCAGGCTTTAATATTATGCTTGACCAGTTGGGCCAAAATTTAAAGGAACGGGCGGTTGTTCATAATCCTTAATATCTCCATGAGCTTGCTCAAACTTTCTTACATTTTCATGTAATGCTTTTGCCAGTCGCTTAGCGTGTTGAGGAGTTAATATTATTCTGGACTTCACCTTTGACTTAGGGTTTCCAGGCATAATATTTACAAAGTCTACAACAAATTCAGAAACCGAATGGTTGATGATTGCAAGGTTACTGTATTGTCCCTCTGCAACTTCACCATCAATCTCAATATTGATTTTATGGTCAGGATTTTGATCTTTTGCCATTACTATTAGTTATAATTTACTTTAGGCTCTTCTTTTTGGTGAAGAAGTTTTTCAAACTCTTCTTTAGAACCTACTATGATATCTTCATAGTTACGCATTCCAGTACCTGCAGGTATTCTGTGACCTACAATTACATTTTCTTTAAGACCTTCTAACGTATCTACTTTACCTGCTACTGCAGCCTCGTTCAATACTTTAGTCGTCTCTTGGAAAGATGCTGCACTAATGAATGACTTCGTTTGAAGCGATGCACGAGTAATACCTTGAAGAACTGGCTCAGCAGTTGCAGGCATTACGTCACGAGCAGTTGCAAGAGCTTTATCTTCTCTACGTAATATAGAGTTTTCATCTCTTAACTCTCTAGAAGTAATAATTTGTCCCTCTTTTAAGTTTACAGAATCTCCAGCACTTTCAACTACTTTCTTACCATAAAGTCTATCGTTCTGCAAGATAAAATCTTCCTTGTGAACCAATTGATTCTCTAAGAACATACCATCACCAGAATCAACGATTCTTACCTTTCTCATCATTTGACGAACTACAACTTCAAAGTGCTTATCGTTAATCTTTACACCTTGTAATCTGTACACCTCTTGAACTTCATTTACTAAGTACTGTTGAACAGCACTTGGTCCTTTAATTGCAAGAATATCTTTAGGAGTAATAGACCCGTCGGATAATGGCATACCCGCTCTAACATAATCATTTTCTTGTACAAGAATTTGATTAGATAGTTTCACTAGGTATTTCTTCACTTCATCAGTTTTAGAAGTCACGATGATTTCACGGTTACCACGTTTGATTTTACCGAAAGAAACAACACCATCAATCTCACTTACTACAGCAGGATTAGAAGGGTTACGTGCTTCAAACAATTCTGTTACACGTGGAAGACCTCCAGTAATATCACCTGCTTTAGCAGACTTACGTGGAATCTTAACCAATACTTTACCAACTTTGATCTTTTCATCATCGTTGATCATCAAGTGAGCACCTACTGGTAAGTTATAAGAAATAACATTATCTCCTTTACTGTCTAAAATATGCAGCGTAGGAATCAATTTCTTATCTCTAGAGTCAGAAATTACTTTCTCCTCATATCCAGTTTGTTCATCACTTTCTACTTGGAAAGTAACACCTTGTATGATATTTTCAAATTTGATCTTACCTGCAAATTCAGAAATAATAACACCGTTAAAAGGATCCCACTTCGCGAGAAGATCTCCTTTTTTAACCTTAGTTCCTCGCTTCACATAAAGCTCACAACCGTAAGGGATGTTATTTGAATTCAGTAGCATTCCAGTTTTTTCGTGTAGCAATTTAGATTCTGCCGTACGAGATATTACTACCTCTACTGGTTTGCCTTCACTGTTTTCACCTTTAACTGTTTTAAGATCTTCAATCTCAAGAATACCGTCATTCTTTGCAACAATAGAGCTGTCTTCAGATACGTTACCTGCTACCCCTCCTACGTGGAAAGTTCTCAAGGTAAGTTGTGTACCTGGTTCTCCAATAGACTGCGCAGCAATTACACCTACAGCTTCACCTCTCATAACCAGACGGTTAGTAGCAAGGTTACGTCCGTAACATTTAGTACAAACACCTTTTGCAGCTTCACAAGTAAGAGCAGATCTTACTTCTACTGATTCCAGGTCAGAAGCTTCAATGATGTCTGCGATTTTTTCTACGATCAGTTCACCAGCAGCAATAATTACTTCTTGAGTCGCAGGATCAATAACGTCATGTAATGCAGTTCGACCTAGAACTCTCGCTCCCAGTTTCTCCATTACTTCTTCATTCTTCTTCAATGCAGAAACTTCAATACCTCTTAAGGTTTCACAATCTTCATGATTTACGATCACATCTTGAGCAACATCGTGTAAACGACGTGTCAAGTAACCTGCATCTGCCGTTTTAAGGGCGGTATCTGCAAGTCCTTTACGTGCACCGTGAGTTGAGATAAAGTATTCAAGAATTGAAAGTCCTTCTTTAAAGTTAGAAAGAATTGGGTTTTCAATAATTGCACCACCACCGTCATTGGATTTCTTAGGCTTTGCCATAAGTCCACGCATACCGGTAAGCTGTCTGATCTGTTCTTTAGATCCACGGGCTCCAGAATCAAGCATCATAAACACAGAGTTGAACCCTTGTTGGTCTTCTCTAATGTTTTTCATTGACAATTCAGTAAGCTGCGCGTTAGTGGCAGTCCACACATCAATTACTTGATTATATCTTTCGTTTTGGGTAATAAGACCCATACCGTAGTTACCACGTATCGCATCCACTTTAGTGTTTGCTGCATCGATCATCGATTGCTTTTCTACAGGAATCATGATATCTCCAAGAGAGAATGATAATCCACCACGAAATGCAAATCCATAACCTAGATCTTTAATTTCATCAAGGAAAGCAGCTGTTCTAGGAACATCTGTAACCTTTAATATCTCTCCGATAATATCTCTAAGAGCTTTCTTAGTTAATACCTCATTGATGTATCCAGCTTCATCCGGCACCTTTTGATTAAAAATCACACGACCAGCAGTAGTTTCAATGATCTGAGTTTTGTAAGAACCGTCTTCTTGAAGAAGATTGATTCTACATTTTACAGGAGCATTAATATCTACACGCTTTTCATTAAAAGCAATTACTAATTCTTCAGGTCCGTAAAAAGTAAGTCCTTCACCTTTAACAATGTGTCCAGGTTCAGATCTACGAAGTTTGGTCATATAATAAAGACCCAATACCATATCCTGAGAAGGTACCGCAATTGGGCTACCGTTTGCAGGGTTCAGAATATTGTGTGAAGCCAGCATTAATAACTGACATTCTAATATTGCTTCAGGACCTAACGGAAGGTGAACGGCCATTTGATCACCATCAAAATCGGCGTTAAATGCCGTACATACTAATGGGTGTAACTGGATCGCTTTTCCTTCAATAAGTTTAGGTTGAAATGCTTGTATACCTAATCTGTGAAGTGTAGGAGCACGGTTCAACATTACTGGGTGTCCTTTAAGAACGTTTTCCAGAATATCCCAAACCACTGGTTCCTTCTTATCTATAATTTTCTTAGCAGACTTTACCGTCTTAACGATACCGCGCTCAATAAGTTTACGGATAACAAAAGGCTTATAAAGCTCTGCAGCCATGTCCTTAGGTATACCACACTCATATAATTTAAGCTCTGGTCCAACAACAATTACCGAACGAGCAGAATAATCTACACGCTTACCAAGTAAGTTCTGACGGAAACGTCCTTGCTTTCCTTTTAAGGAATCAGAAAGGGATTTCAATGGTCTGTTAGAATCGGTCTTGACAGCACTAGATTTTCTTGTATTATCAAGAAGTGAATCTACTGCTTCCTGTAACATACGTTTCTCGTTACGAAGGATAACCTCAGGAGCTTTAATCTCCATCAATCGCTTCAAACGGTTGTTACGTATGATCACACGACGGTATAAATCATTTAAATCAGACGTTGCAAAACGACCCCCGTCAAGTGGTACTAATGGACGTAATTCTGGCGGAATTACTGGAACCACTTTCATGACCATCCATTCTGGTTTGTTTTCTCGTCGCTCATTAGAATCTTTAAGAGCCTCCACAACTTGCAGACGTTTTAAAGCTTCAGTCTTACGTTGTTTAGACGTCTCATTATTTGCTTTGTGTCTCAGGTCATATGATAGCGCATCTAAATCGATACGTTTAAGTAAATCGATCAAACACTCAGCACCCATCTTAGCGATGAATTTGTTAGGATCTGAATCTTCTAAATACATGTTTTCCGGTGGAAGCGTATCTAAGATATCTAGGTATTCTTCTTCTGTAAGGAAATCTAAATTACGAACTTCTTCGCCTTCAGCATTCTTTGCGATACCTGGTTGAATCACCACATATCTTTCGTAATAGATGATCATGTCCAGCTTCTTTGAAGGAAGCCCTAGTAGGTAACCAATTTTGTTTGGCAAACTACGGAAATACCAAATGTGGGCCACTGGCACAACAAGATTGATATGTCCTATACGATCACGTCTTACTTTTTTCTCTGTAACCTCTACACCACATCGGTCACAAACGATTCCTTTATAACGTATACGTTTATATTTTCCACAAGCACATTCATAATCCTTTACAGGACCGAATATACGCTCACAAAAAAGCCCATCCCTTTCAGGTTTGTGCGTACGATAGTTAATCGTTTCTGGTTTTAACACCTCACCTCTTGACTCAGCAAGAATAGATTCTGGAGATGCAAGACCGATTGAAATTTTTGAAAATTTCTTTTGTGTTGGGTTGTCTTTATGTCTAGCCATAATAATGGTACTATTTTAAGTTAAAGTAGCGAGGTTGGTGGATCATTTCGCTTTCGCGAAAGCGAAACAAACATCCAACCTCACAGAAAAATTAATCCTCCAGTCTTAGATCTAGTCCTAGACCTTTCAACTCGTGCATCAATACGTTAAATGATTCTGGAAGACCAGGCTCTGGCATAGGCTCACCTTTTACGATAGCTTCGTAAGTTTTGGCACGTCCTATAACGTCATCTGATTTTACAGTTAAAATTTCACGTAAAGTACTAGAAGCACCATAGGCTTCCAGTGCCCATACCTCCATCTCTCCAAATCGCTGACCACCAAATTGTGCTTTACCACCGAGTGGCTGCTGTGTGATTAACGAATATGGACCGATAGAACGCGCGTGCATCTTATCATCTACCATGTGTCCTAGTTTAAGCATGTAGATAATACCTACTGTTGCAGGTTGATCAAAACGCTCACCAGTACCACCGTCAAATAAATACGTATGTCCGAAACGTGGAATACCTGCCTCATCGGTGTAACCATTGATCTGATCTAATGTAGCACCATCAAAGATAGGAGTGGCAAATTTCTTGCCTAATTTCTCTCCTGCCCATCCTAGTACGGTTTCATAAATCTGTCCAATGTTCATACGAGAAGGTACACCAAGCGGATTCAATACGATATCTACCGGAGTTCCATCTTCAAGGAAAGGCATGTCTTCCTGACGTACAATACGTGCAACGATACCTTTGTTACCATGTCGTCCTGCCATCTTATCTCCTACTTTAAGTTTACGCTTCTTAGCGATGTAAACTTTAGCAAGTTTGATAATACCAGCTGGAAGTTCATCTCCTACAGAGATGGTAAACTTCTCACGCCTTAATGATCCTTGTAGATCATTTTCTTTAATCTTATAATTGTGAAGTAAGTCGGCAACCATATCATTCACCTCATTACCTGTAGTCCAAGTTCCTGAAGTTAAATGTGTAAAGTCATCTACGGAGTTCAACATTTTAAGAGTGTATTTTTTACCTTTTGGAAGAACTTCTTCCCCAAGATCGTTAAATACACCTTGTGATGTTTTACCACTTACAATTTCAAATAATTTTTCAATTAGACGCTCTTGAAGACCGTCAAATTTACCTTGATAATCTTGCTCTAATCGAGCAATATCTTCTTTGTCTTGAGCTCTTTTTCTCTTATCCTTAACGGCACGAGAGAATAATTTCTTATCGATAACAACACCTCTTAGCGATGGAGAAGCTTTTAAAGAAGCATCTTTTACATCACCAGCTTTATCACCGAAAATCGCTCTAAGAAGTTTTTCTTCTGGAGTAGGATCACTTTCTCCTTTAGGAGTAATTTTACCTATTAATATATCTCCAGGCTTCACTTCTGCTCCAACACGTATCATTCCGTGTTCATCAAGATCAGCAGTAGCTTCCTCACTTACGTTAGGAATATCTGCAGTAAGTTCTTCGTTACCTAATTTAGTATCTCTAACTTCAAGAGAATACTCATCTACGTGAATAGAAGTAAAGATATCTTCACGAACTACTTTTTCAGAAATTACGATTGCATCCTCAAAGTTGTAACCTTTCCATGGCATAAATGCCACTTTCATGTTACGACCTAAAGCAAGTTCACCCGCTTCAGTCGCATAACCTTGACAAAGTACTTGTCCTTTATCAACTCGATCGCCTTTTTGAACGATAGGTTTCAAGGTAATACTAGTACCTTGATTCGTCTTACGGAATTTAATCAAATTGTAAGAAGTGTCTTCTGGCTCAAAGCTTACCAAAGCCTCACGTTCTGTACGATCATATCTGATCACTACTTTTTGTGAATCTACATATACTACTTCACCATCACCTTCTGCATTGATCAATACTCTTGAATCTGAAGCAACTTGTCTTTCCAGACCTGTTCCTACAATAGGAGCATCTACTCTAAGTAGCGGCACTGCTTGACGCATCATGTTAGATCCCATCAGTGCACGGTTAGCATCATCATGTTCCAAGAAAGGAATTAAGGATGCAGATATGGATGCAATCTGGTTAGGAGCAACATCAGCATAGACAACATCAGTAGCATTTATTACCGGGAAGTCACCTTCCATACGTGCAATTACCTTTTCTTGATCTATCTTACCATTAGTAAGGGGTAAGTTAGCTTGTGCAATATGCAAGCCTTCTTCTTCTTCCGCACTTAGATAAGTAGGTTGGTCTTGTAAATTCACAACACCATTAGTTACTTTTCTATATGGAGTCTCAATGAATCCCATTCCATTCACTTTTGCAAATACTGCTAGTGAAGAGATCAAACCAATATTCGGTCCTTCAGGTGTTTCAATTGGACAAAGTCTTCCGTAGTGCGTATAGTGTACATCTCGTACTTCAAATCCTGCTCTTTCTCTTGAAAGTCCACCAGGTCCTAGTGCTGATAATCTACGTTTGTGGGTAATCTCTGCTAATGGATTTGTTTGATCCATAAATTGAGATAACTGGTTGGTACCAAAGAAAGAATTAATAACAGAAGACAAGGTCTTTGCATTAATAAGGTCAATAGGTGTAAACACCTCGTTATCTCTTACGTTCATACGCTCGCGTATAGTACGAGCCATACGAGCAAGTCCTACACCAAATTGTTGAGACAACTGCTCACCAACGGTACGTACACGACGGTTAGACAAGTGATCAATATCATCAATCTCTGCTTTAGAGTTGATCAACATGATCAAGTGCTTTATAATGGTGATGATATCTTCTTTGGTAAGCACTTGCTTATCCATTGGAATATCAAGACCCAATTTTTTATTCATTCGGTAACGACCTACCTCACCTAAATTATATCTCTGATCAGAGAAAAATAATTTATCAATGATTCCACGAGCTGTTTCTTCATCTGGCGGCTCAGCGTTACGTAATTGTCTATATATGTGTTCTACCGCTTCTTTTTCAGAATTAGTAGGATCTTTTTGTAACGTATTGTGAATTATGGCATAATCAGCTGACATATTATCTTCTTTGTGAAGAAGAATGGTCTTAGCTTGAGATTCAATAATCTCATCGATGTGCTCTTTTTCAAGAATGGTATCGCGATCAAGAACGATTTCATTACGTTCGATAGAAACTACTTCACCAGTATCTTCATCGACGAAATCTTCATGCCATGTTCTAAGTACACGAGCGGCAAGTTTGCGTCCTAGGTACTTTTTAAGTCCTGTTTTACTCGCTTTCACTTCTTCAGCAAGATCAAAGATTCCTAGGATATCCTTATCTCTTTCAAAACCGATAGCACGGAAAAGTGTAGTTACAGGTAATTTCTTTTTACGATCTATATAAGCGTACATTACGCTGTTAATATCTGTCGCAAATTCTATCCATGACCCTTTAAAAGGGATAACACGAGCAGAGTATAATTTAGTTCCATTTGCATGGAATGACTGTCCAAAAAAGACACCCGGAGATCTGTGTAACTGAGATACAACAACACGCTCTGCACCGTTGATACAAAAAGTACCAGATGGAGTCATGTAAGGAATAGTACCTAGATAAACATCTTGAACAATGGTTTCAAAATCTTCGTGTTCTGGATCAGTACAATATAATTTTAAGCGCGATTTAAGAGGCACGCTGTAGGTAAGTCCACGCTCTATACATTCTTGAATAGAATAACGAGGGGGATCTACGAAGTAATCGAGAAATTCCAACACGAACTGATTACGAGTATCAGTGATAGGAAAATTTTCCATGAAGGTATTATAAAGGCCTTCTACTTCTCTTTTGTCAGATTTAGTCTCTAACTGAAAAAAGTCCTGAAAGGATTTTATTTGGATATCCAGCAGGTCAGGATATTCTGCCTTATTAGTTACCGTTGAAAAATTAATTCTTTCTGTGTTTGTTGCTAGCATCAATGCACGGTATTAAGTGATTAAAAAAAGCGTTATCGACGACGTCTCATCTTTATACGCAAAATGGTCTAGGCCTGTGAGCGCCGCTCACAGGTCTAAACCTTTATTGTTTAGGTAAGAAGAATTACTTCAACTCCACCTCAGCACCAGCTGCTTCTAGCTGAGCTTTAAGCGCTTCTGCTTCGTCTTTAGAAACACCTTCTTTAATTGGAGATGGTGCATCGTCAACAAGTGCTTTAGCATCTTTCAATCCTGCTCCTGTAAGTTCTTTTACAAGTTTCACAACAGCTAGTTTAGCACCACCTGCAGCTTTAAGGATTACATCAAATTCTGTTTGCTCTTCAGCAGCGTCTCCACCACCTGCAGCTGGTCCAACCATAGCAACTGCCGCTGCTGCTGGTTCAATACCATACTCATCCTTAAGGATGTCTGCTAATTCGTTTACTTCTTTAACAGTTAAATTAACTAACTGCTCAGCGAAATCTTTTAAATCTGCCATTTTTCTATCGTTTTAATAAAATTTATAAATAATTAATTGCGTACTAAATTGGGTTCTATCTTTCAGATAGAGTTTTAAGTATTCCTGCGAGTTTACCACCACCTGATTGAAGTGCTGATATCACATTTTTAGCAGGACTTTGAAGTAGACCGATGATATCACCAATCATTTCTTCTTTAGACTTGATATTGCTTAATGCATTGATCTTATCATCACCTACATAAATTGCTTCTTCAATATAAGCTCCTTTAAGCACAGGCTTGTCAGACTTCTTTCTGAAGTTTTCGATAACCCTAGCTGGTGCATTTGCAACTTCAGAAAGCATGATGGATGTATTACCTTTTAATAAATCAGGTAACTCACCAAAGTCTTTATCTGAAGCTTGCATAGCCTTAGCCAGAAGAGTATTCTTAACTACTGACATGGTTATATTAGCTTTGAAACAAGCTCTACGTAAATTTGATGTATCTGAAGCATTTAAGCCAGATATGTCTGCTAGGTATATAGTTGAATTCTCACCTAACGTAGCAGTCAAATCTTGAATAACATTTGCTTTTTGTTCTCTTGTCATGATCTAGATTTTTAGTCTTCTGCAAAACGTTTAGTGTCTATCTCAATACTAGGACTCATCGTACTAGAAATGAAGATACTTTTGATATAAATACCTTTAGACGTTGTCGGTTTTAATTTAACTAGTGTATTGATTAATTCTCTTGCATTACCTGCAATCTTCTCCGCATCAAAAGATGCTTTTCCAACTGCTGCATGTATAATACCAGTCTTATCCACTTTAAAGTCGATTTTACCAGCTTTAACTTCCTTAACCGCTTTTGCTACATCCATAGTAACTGTTCCAGTTTTAGGGTTAGGCATTAAACCTCTAGGACCTAGTATACGACCTAATGGACCTAATTTTCCCATAACACTAGGCATGGTAATAATTACATCTACATCAGTCCATCCACCTTTGATCTTATCGAGGTATTCATCAAGACCTACATAGTCAGCACCAGCTTCAGTAGCTTCCGCTTCCTTATCTGGAGTAACTAACGCAAGTACTTTAACGTCTTTACCTGTACCATGAGGTAATGTAACAACACCTCTAACCATTTGGTTAGCTTTACGTGGATCTACATTTAACCTTACAGCTAGATCTACAGAAGCATCAAACTTTGTGCTTGTTACTTCCTTTACTAATTTAGAGGCATCAGCAACAGAATAAGTTTGTAACCTATCTATTTTTACTTGATTCTCTTTTTGATTTTTTGTTAATTTTGCCATTGTTACAGGTTTTAAGCCGGTGCGTTTCCACCTTTAACGTTCACACCCATTGACTTAGCAGTACCAGCTACCATTCGCATAGCGCTATCTACTGTAAATGCATTGAGGTCTGGCATCTTATCCATTGCGATCAAACGAATTTGATCCCAACTGACAGTTCCAACTTTCTTACGGTTAGGTTCTCCACTTCCGCCTTTAAGCTTTAACGCTTCAAGGATTTGTACTGCTGCTGGAGGTGTTTTAATTACAAAATCGAAGGACTTATCCTTAAACACCGTAATCGCTACAGGTAATATTTTACCCGCTTTATCCTGAGTTCTAGCATTAAACTGCTTACAGAACTCCATGATATTCACACCAGCCGCACCAAGTGCAGGTCCTACAGGAGGAGATGGGTTTGCTGCACCACCTTTAACTTGTAGTTTTACAACCTTAGATACTTCTTTAGCCATTTCTAATTAATTTCACTTATTTAATGATAATAAAGTGGAAGCCTTATTTATCACCTATAAATTGTAACATTTATACTTTCTCTACTTGCATATAACTAAGCTCCAAAGGAGTCTTACGGCCAAATATTTTAACCATAACTTCTAGTTTACGCTTTTCTTCGTTTACTGTTTCAATAGTACCGTTAAATCCATTAAATGGACCGTCTACTACTTTTACTGTTTCACCACTCTTAAAAGGAATAGCTATATTATCAGTTTGCTCGGCAAGTTCATCAACTTTACCTAACATTCTGTTTACTTCAGCCCTTCTTAAAGGTACCGGTTCTCCACCTTTAGTTTCACCTAAAAAACCGATCACACCGTTCACAGATTTAATAATATGAGGCACTTCACCTTCTAATCGGGCTTGTACCATAATATACCCAGGAAAATAAACACGTTCCTTGTGATATTTCTTACCATCTCTAATCTGAACCACCTTCTCAGTAGGAACTAGAATTTGCGTTAAATAATCCCCAAGATTATGGTGAGCAATTTCTGACTCTATATAATCCTTGATCTTATTTTCTTGGCCGCTTACAGAACGAACAACATACCATTTCATTAAATCCTTCTCTTCTGACATAGCGATTATTAATTTTGCTTAATCCAACTAAAATAATTCTCAATAGCAGCACTGAAAACATAATCAATACCCGCTACAATTAGCGCAAAAATAATAGAGAATACAGCAACTGTAACTGTTAACTTTTGCGTTTCAGCCCAAGTAGGCCAAGTAACGTGATTCGTTAACTCATTATAAGACTCTTTTACGTATGTTATCAAACTCATAATAGTGATGTTCTGAACGTCAAACTTAAAACATCAATAAAAAACTTGTTGTTTAAAGCCAACTATATTTATAATGCACGGGCTGAGAGACTCGAACTCACGACACCTGGTTTTGGAGACCAGTGCTCTACCAACTGAGCTAAGCCCGCAAAAAAATCACTCTAAAAAGAACGATTTATTGCCTTCCCCATATAAAGGGAAAGTATCCTATCTAAAAATAGATAGGATACTTAATATAATCAATTAGAAATTAATCTAAAATCTCAGTAACCTGACCTGCTCCAACAGTTCTACCACCTTCACGGATAGCAAAACGAAGTCCTAGGCTCAATGCAATAGGCTGGATAAGTTCAACAT
>TARA_R110000751_G_scaffold95381_4_pt1 | contig 28108 bp, 29 predicted proteins | sample TARA_R110000751 | Tara Oceans TARA_R110000751 (sample SAMEA4398001) | marine metagenome | biome: Polar Biome; feature: [MES] marine water layer (ENVO:01000295) within the mesopelagic zone...; material: water (ENVO:00002006), including particulate matter (ENVO:01000060) such as...... | reverse complement strand
CCAGTTGTTTTTTGGTCAGGATCAAGTTGGTTCGCGAAGCGCGTATCTTAAGGTACGGACAAGCGAAACGGCGCGGATATGCCCTGCCGCAGCAGTCCCGCCGCCACAAGCCGGATCATCGTCGCCGATGCAAAATCCTCAATCTTCGAATTGGCTGTCATTCAACCATGTTCTCCCTTCGCAGATCATAGACCGACGCCGGCGGAATGTTTAGAGGAACGAAAGCGACCCGACGGGAAACAAGACCAAGACGATCAAGGATCACAGGCGGCACCGGGCAGCGAGAGCTATAGGTGAAAAGGCGAAAGCTGCCACCAGGTTGCAGGACGGCGAAACTTCCCGCAAGGATGCGAAACACTTTGCCGGGCGGCATTGACAGCAATGGCAAACCACAGACGACAACCTTGGCCGGGGTGCGGAACGGGTAGAGGCGCCGAATGCGCGCTGCATCCGCGCAGATCACCCTGACCTCCGGGAATTGGCGGGTGAGTGCGGACGCAAATCCGCTGCTGGTCTCTATGACCGCGATCGAAGCACCCGGGATGCCACGAGCAAGCAGTACTGATGTGAACACACCGGTTCCGGGACCCAACTCAACCACAGGCCCGTCTGTTGCGGACAGTCCCCTTGTTATCGCCCGCGCCAGACCTGCGCTTGAAGGTGCGATGGCGCCGACCGTGAGCGGGGCTTTAACCCATTCGCGCCCGAAGCGCGGTGCAGCAGGCCTCACCGTCATTGCAGGCTTTGCAAACAGGGGCCGCCAGCTCATGTTGCAAATACCTCTGCCTGTAGCGGAAAACGTGCAGGTCTGACACCGGTGGCGGCACGGATCGCATTTGCGATGGCGCCGGGGCCTGCAACAATGGCGGTCTCTCCGGCGCCGGACGGCGGCAAATCACTGGCGATCAGCTCGACGATAATCGGCGGCACTTCCGTGAGGCGCGGGATCGGACTTTCGTGGAAGTTTTCGGTGGTGACACGCCCCGCCTCGATTTGCAGGGCATCGGACAGGATCATTCCGATACTCCATACAAGGTTGCCTTCGCATTGCGCGCGCACCTGGTCCGGATTGATCACCAATCCGCAATCGTGCGCGCACCAAAGTCGCGTGACGCGGATGTGGCCGGAGGTTTCAACCGCCACGTCGGCAACAACGGCGGCATAGCTGTTCTCTTTGTAAATGCCGCAAGCGATGCCCCGACCGGTCCTGATACCATTGTGCTCTGCGGCGGCTGTCCCTTGCCAATTTGCCGTTTCGCCCACCCGCCGCAATACTTCGGCCAGGCGTGGATCGCGGATGTGGTCAAGGCGGAAGGCCAGCGGGTCGGCACCGGCCGTTCGCGCGGCCTCGTCCATTGCGCTTTCGACTACCAGGCCATTCGGTCCGGCGCCCAATCCCCGCCACGCGCCGGAATGGACCGGCAGCCGGACCATGTCGTAGGCCGCACGGGCGCGATTCACCCAATAGGGTATGTGCATCCCCCGCGCCACACCCGGATCACCCACGACCAGATCGGTGGCCGTCTGCATCCAGACAGGCAAGCCTGCCGATGTGAACAGGATGTGCGAAGACATCTGCTGGTGATCCCAGTCGGTGATCCGCCCGCCTGAAAGGTTCAGACGCAACCGGTGCGACGAGGGCGGACGGTGATAGCCAAAGGCGAACTCCTGCGACCGTGTCCACTGCACCTTGACCGGCGCTCCCACGGCCTGCGCAAGGGCAGCCGCCTCCATCTCGGCCCGGCACAGCACCTTTCCGCCGAAGGCCCCGCCAATGCGCATGGTCTGGACTGTTACGGCGCCCGGATCGATCCCGAAAACATCGGCCAAGGCATCGCGGACATAGAAGGCATCCTGGGTACCGGACCAGATCATCAGACGTCCGTGCTTCCATTCCGCCACCGCAGCGCGCGGCTCGATCTGTGCATGCGCGGCAAAGGGGATATCGACCCGCATGCTGATATCAAAGGACGTTCCCTCGGGCGCGCCATCCATCACACGGTTGCCAAGTTCGCCCTTGCTGAGGGCGGTGTCGATGTCGATGGCCCGGGCGATGTCTGCATGCTCGGGAAGACTGTCAACGGTCCATTCGATCGCCAGCGCTTCTGCGATCTGATCCAATGCAGCGGGCCGGCTGGCGACGATTCCCAGCCCTTTGGCCTGTCCGTTCGCACTGCCGCAATCCTCCACCACGGCGACAAAGCCGGGAATTTTTTCGGCTTCACGTCGGTTCCACGTGCCTGCGCGTGATCCAACCTCGGGTGAGGCAGGCGCACGCAGCACCCGCCCGTGCAACAATCCCGGACGGACGACATCCGCCGCGTAGAGTGCCGCCCCCGTCACGATGTCGCGCCCCTGTGCAAGTTCGGGCGAGGCGCCGATCAACCCTCCTGCCCGGAACGCCCGCAGCGCGCTGAGGGGCCGGGTCGAAACCGCGACATGACCTTCCAGGTGACCGGCTTCCAGCGCATCGCGGAGACTGGCGCAGGCTTGCGCCAGGGGTTCAGCGAACAAGGCCACGGACTCACTGCCCACTGTCGCTTTGACAGGCGGCGAAGACGTGTCGTGGAGCTGAAGCGCGATTGCCTGCCACGCAACGCCGAGCTCTGTGCAGGCCACCTGCATGAGCGCCGTGGCAATGCCCTGTCCCATTTCGACTCGTGGCAGGGTAAGAACAAAACGACCATCCCGATGGACAATCCAGCCAAGCGCGGCATCTGCATCCGGTTCCGGTCGCTTCGGGATAACGGGGACCTGGTTCCATGCAGCCATGCCTGCACCAATCAGCGCAATCAGCCCGCCACCGGTGGCGGCAAGAAACGCACGCCGCCGCATCACGTCGCCTCCCCTGCGCGTTGCATTGCAGCGCGTCGGATTGCCGCGCGGATACGTCCATACGTGCCGCATCGACACAGATTTCCATCCATTGCCGCATCAATATCCGCCGCACTTGGCGATGGAATCTCGTTCAGAAGCGCGACAGCCGACATGATTTGCCCCGCCTGGCAATAGCCGCATTGGGGCACTGCAAGGTCGAGCCAGGCCTGCTGCACCGGATGCAGCGCGCCGTCTGTTGCGAGCCCCTCGATGGAGCGAACCTCGGCGCCCTCAATGCTTTCGGCAAGCGTGATGCAGGACCGTGTTGCAACCCCGTCGACGATCACCGTGCAGGCGCCGCAGATGCCGGCGCCGCATCCGTATTTCGCGCCGACCAGACCGAAATGATCGCGCAGCAGATTGAGCAGGGATTCCTCCGCCCATTCGTCAGGGATATCCTGGATTTCACCGTTGAGCACAAAGTCCATCACCTATTCCATTCCTTGGTTTGGAATGAAATTAGGTGGCGGCGGCGAAAAGGTCTTGAACGATCACGCCAAAACGAACATTCGTATTCCTGAGCGTCCTGCATGGCAGCGCAAGTCAGCACTATGGCGCTGACTGCGTTCTATTGGATGCCCGAAAGCAGCCATGCGGCGGCGTGCGGCCTTTGACCAGAAGGCAGGAGTTCACAATGGACTGTCACCGACACTGCGCCGGCAAGAACGGGACTTCTGCTTCCCCCATTGCGCTCCCACAAGCCTTCAGTCCGTCTCGGCCCGTAATCTGCCAACCCTTCATGCGCACGTTCGGCCCTAAGATGCCGCCCAGCTCAGAGTACAGCTGCGATTAGGCAATCGCCAAAGCAGTCATTTAAGCAATCCGCAACAGAAACGGTTGATCGCCGCAGTCAAGGCTGCGAATGCTACGCGCGGCGCGCAAAGCACGCCGCCTCGTGCTTGAACCATCAGGCAGCTTCGAGCGATGCCATGTCGACAAAGAAGCGATTGCGTACATCGGGCCGCTCCATGCGCTGGAACGCGGCGTTAAATTCCTGAATGGCGATCATCTCTTATTCGGGCAGGATGCTCATCCTCGCTCAGAAGTTCACCATCTCCTGCGTCTCGGCGTCTCAGCAGGTCCAGGCAGCAGCCTGAATCAGTCGGAAACTTTGCCCAAGGAACCGACGGGGGAGTTCAAGCTCGTTGCTTCTCTTCAAGAGAAACTGTGTTTAGCTGTTTCAACGCTATTTTGGCATTGAGAGCAGTCGCTGCCTTCCCTGCGCGCAACCAGCCGTTAGCACGCTCGAAGTTCATACGCGCGCGGCGGCCACCGGGCTCGGGCTGAGCGAAGGCGGCAATCACCTCGGCCAATTCGGCAATACGATAGAGCCCGCCGGCGACAGCAGGAGGCATAGTCCGTTGCTGAAGGGCCTGACGCCGCACTTCCAATCGCTCAGCAACGTCCGCCAAACTCACCAAATCTGGCCGAACTTCGCGCAATTCCGTGCCCTCAGGGAGGTTCTTCAAGATTGACCGAGCCGCATTCAGGATAACGGTCTCAGCGTCCTCCCCAGCTACCTCCAGCTCAATGGCCATCAGGCGCGGATCACCAGAACCGATGATCGCATCATGGTAACCAGCTTCAAATACAGCATCAGAAAGCTCGAAAGCATCGTGCTCACCGACCGGAAGCGCATAGACGAGCTCAAACTCAAACTGTTCCACCATTTTCGTCATCCTTCTTCAGCGGGTTGGTGCATCCATGCACTTTGCCAATCAACTTAGCGGCATGCGATCCAGGGTTTTCCGGTGTCGAGTTGATCGACATCTGACAATACTGACCGCAGCGGCACTCATCAGTTGGTTTTGGACATCTCAAGAGCCCCCATGCGTGCCCCTTCCCCTTCCGCCGAATGATCTTCCAGCCAAGGGCTTCGGCAGCTTGCAGCGCTTCCTCGACCTCTTTCTTCGAATGCCTATCACGTGACAAGGATATAGACTCCCTTACTTAACTTGTCAATCGACAAGGTAAAATTTAAGTGGTCAGATCAAGCCGTTCGTCCACTTGACCGATAAAGAGACCCACCGCCACCTTATCGACAGCACAGGTCAGATCAAGCAAGCTGCCACCGTTTGGCTGGCGCTCAGGTTTGCTGAAAGACCGCTTCGGTGCCGGCTTTGTCTGCGGCGCTGCATCCGCGAACGGGAGCTCCCCGCCCAATTCAGCCGTAGCCTGCAGTGAAAAAAACGACGAAATTCGACTCATTCCAACCCTTTCCACTCTTGCCAATCGCGAAAACGGCACATCACCATCACACCCTTCAACTCAAGCCTCCTCTCAAAACGCCCTGATCGGCCCAATCGTCTCGGCGTACTGTGCAATATCCAGATGCCCGGCGCCGTCGTTCAGCGCGTAGGCGCCCCGCGTGTTCACAGCGGACCTTGGCCGGTTCGTTCAGCGCTGCGGCGCAGCGTCACCAGACCAGTCATGAGCGCATCCTGCGGCATTCAGGCCGGTTGCCTGGAGGGCTGGACAAGCTTTGGCATGGCGAGCTTCGCCTCTGCCTCAGCCTGCAGGCGCCGGTAGGCTTCAATCACGATCGATCTGATCCAGATGCCACCGGCGTCGTTGGCAAGGCGCGAGCTCCAGAAAAAGCGAACAAGAACCGACCCCAAGTCGACGGGCGGCTTCATCGCGATGAGTCCGTGGGCCTCCATGTCCCAAGCCAGCAGAACCGCCGGGAAGGTGGCCAGAAAATCCGAATTGGCAAGAAGCGGGGCAACCCCGGCCGAATCCCCGATCATCGCGCTGACCCGCCGCGCCCCGGCATCGGAATCGGGCGCAACGGGAAAGGGGTTTTGTTGCGAGCGGGTGACATTGACCATCACATGCGGGTATTTGCGCCAGGCGTCGATCCCCCAGTCCGTGGCTGCCGGGTGACCCTGCCGCGCGAAAGTCACCCAGGAAAACGGCTCCATGATCTGATGATCCAGACCATCCGGCAATCGCGGCTGTCCGCCCAGATGGGCAAGGTCGATCAATCCTTCGCTGAGTGCCGGATATACATCCTGATGCGCTGGAAGCCACTCGATCTTTACTCTGGGCGCTTCGGCCTCGACCCGCGCTGATACCTCTGCAATGACCTTGGTCAGCGTCGGCATGGCGATACGGAACACCCGGTCGCTTTGGCCAGGGTCAAACAGGTTGCGCGGCGCGATCACGCGGCGGATGCTGCGCAGGATGGGTCTGACATCCTCGATGATGGCCTCGGCGAACGGGCTGGGGTGCATCTTGCCGCCGACCCGGACCAGCACAGGATCGTCGAGTTGCTCCCTCAGCCGAGCAAGCGAGTGGCTGACCGCCGACTGTGTGCGCCCGATCCTGTCTGCCGTCACCGTAACGCTTCGGGTCTCCATCAGGGACTCAAAAACAACCAATAAATTCAGGTCAATGCGGTGTAAATCAATTTCATTCATGGTCTATGAAATCGTTTCGTTCGACTTTCGCGGGGAAAATGGTTCATCCTACACTGAATAGGCGCAGATCAAGCAATGTTGATCTATCCTATTCATAAGGGAGGTTAGAGGCAATGGCACTCGAAATCATTGGCGCGGGCTTCGGTCGAACCGGGACCTATTCACTGAAGGCGGCGTTGGAGCATTTGGGCTTCGGCCCATGCCACCACATGTCCGAGGTCGTCAGTGACCCCAGGCAGATCGAAGCCTGGTGTGCAGTGACAGAGGGGCGCCCCGACTTTGACGCGATCTTCTCGGGCTTTCGATCAGCCGTGGACTTCCCGATTTCGGCCTACTGGCAAGACGTGCTTACGGCTACACCGAACGCCAGGGTCATTCTTTCACATCGGGAGGCCGAGGATTGGTATGGCAGCTTTTCCCAGACCATCCTGCCGCTGATCCTCGACAAGGAGGCCTGGCCGCAAAACGCGGCTCCCTGGTTTGAGATGATGGAGAAGGTCATCATCGGCAAGGCTTTGGGCGGCCGCACGGATAGGGACGGCATTTTGAAGGCCTACCGTGCCAATGAAGCCGCCGCGCGGGAACTGGAGGCGCAGGGCAAGACCTTGGTGTTCAATGTCCGCGACGGATGGGAACCGCTCTGCCGCTTTCTTGGCGTTGACCTGCCGGATGCGCCCTTCCCCAAGACCAATGCGCGGGCAGATTTTTTCTCGTCCGTCAAATCCGGAACGCAAGAGACTGCTGTCTAAGCCAACCCACTCAATTTATCGGCAACGGGGCGTTCGGCATGGGCCGGGCACACCCCCGGCCTGCCAACAGCCAGAAGGAACCAAACCATGACCAACCTCAATGACATTCGCCGCGCCTCGGCCACGTTCTACGATGCGCTCAACAAGATGGCACGGGGCGATGATACCGCCATGCAGGACGTGTGGATCAAGGGCGACGGCGTCACCGCGCAGCACCCCATCGGCGGCCGCGACATGGGTTCAGATAGCATCCTGGCCTCGTTCAATCAGGTCGCCAAAATTGCCGGTGGCGGTGATATCCGGCTGGAGGGCCAATCGATCAATGTCGGAGCGGACATGGCCGTGGAAACGGGTATGGAAGTCGGAACTTTGACCCTTGCCGGCCATGAAGCCAGGATCGAACACCGTGTAACCAACGTCTATCAGCGACAGGGCGGGGCGTGGAAACTGGCGCACCATCATACGGATCTGTCGCCGAGCATGCTGGAGATCCTTGAACGGCTGACTGAAGCTGCATGACTCTTGAAACCCCAAGGGCAAAGCGGGCGTCGCATGCGCCCGCTTTGGGCTCTAAACCGCAGCACAAACAGATGATCCGTGGCTGCTTGATTGTCGGCTATGGCCATCGACGCACGGCAACGTCGCACCTGCCACGAATGCACACTTTCCGCCCAATCCAGGCGTAGCCTGCAGTGCAGAAACGACGAAATTCGTTTCATTCCAACCCTTTCCACTCTTGCCAATCGCGAAAACGGCACATCCCCCATTTTCAACTCAGGCCCCGTCCAAAAACGCCCGGATCAACCCAACCGTCTCGCCGCTGTCGACAAAACCAGATGCCGTCGATCAGCGCGCAGGCGCCCAAAGGCCCTGATATGGCCGACACGCGCTACAAGGGACAGGGTTCACGGACAACCGGCCACATAGCCGATCGCCCAGCCGGTTCCGAAGAGAACAAGCGAGGCGGCCGTAAACCCTTCGGCTTCGCCTCTGATTGGCAGGATCATGCCGTTGACGCCACCGGCAAACAGCAAAAACGCCGATCCCATCAAAAGCGCAGCAAGCGGCAGAACACTCATCACCAAGGTTCAACATTCTTTCGACAGTGTGACCTGAGACCCGATGTTTTTTCACTGCGGAGGATGCGTCCGTGTGTGCTAAGCAGCTCAAGCGTCTCCCACGGGTCGTTTACGTTTGCTGCTTCATTCAGGATGATCTGGTCAACTGAGTGCATCAGCGTGATCGGTGGATAGGCCCGATTAAGCCGCGCGGCATGCTTCATTGCAGTTTGATCGCCCGTAACCCCTTCATCATCAGATGTGGTAACTCGGCGTACATCAATTGAGTGTAAATGAATTTACTCTCAGAAGATGCACATGACAGCTGAAGCGAGGATGAAATTTATGTTTGAGGGGCGCTTAACGGGTGACCAAATTACCTGCGATATTCATCGTTTCACAGAGCGGGATATAGACCTACTGCTCGCCGAAGAGCTTAGAGTAAACTTCACATTTTCCGAGTGGTTTGCGAAGCAAGCTGCACCAGACATTGATGTCATTGCTCCAGCTATTCAAACCCGCATATCAGTTGTTGAGGATGGCAGTGAAGCAGACGTAATAGCTTGCTTTGAACGGCAGGACGGAGGTCTTCATCGCATATTCGTCGAGGATAAAATTACCGCTGGGATTATGCCGGAACAACTGGAGAGATACGTCAGGCGAGCGAAAGCCGAACTCCACCGAGGCGAAATCAAGAGCTATTCTGTTGTTCTTTTCGCTCCGCAGAGTTACTCCACCTACCTGCCTGATGGGGTCGTCAAGCTTACATTTGAAGATGTGGCATCCGAACTTGCACGCCAATCCGATGATCCCCGTACGGGCTACCGGGCCGCATTTCTCACCGCAGCGCGGCCAGTATCAAGCATAGCCAAACGAGATGCTCAAGTAGCGCAGACCGATCCCTACGTCGCTGAGTGGTGGGACAATGTCTACCTGATGCTGGAACGTGAGTTTCCGAACTACTTTCTTGAGCCGCGCACTCGGTATCCCCGTTCGGTTTTTTTTGCCCCTTGCACTCACGGGATGGCAAGCTACTTGCGTGTGGATTTCAAGGGTCATAAGGGCGAAGTTGATCTAGCATTCAAGAATGTGCCTGTCGGAAAACTCGAAAAGGCATGCGAAAAACTGCCCGTTCCTGGAGACATCATTGAGAATGGGCAATCCACCAGCATCCGTATTGGTGACCTTGAATCGTTCAGGATCGCCGATGGGTACGCCATCATCGACACGCATGTCTTTGCGGCCTATACCGCAACCAAACGGCTACTCGATTTCTGGTGCGAGAACAGATTAATTTTTGATGAGTTGGCGCAGCCTTGAGTAGCGACATTCAAGCCTGCTCCGTATACGCATAGATCTTTGATCTCTGCGCCTAGGCCAACCCGCATCACGAACGGATAACGGGTGAGTTATCGGATCATTCTGGTTCTACCCCAATCGGCCCAAACCTGCCTTTCACCGACAGGTCAAGATGCTGCGGTCGCAGCCCGCTAAGCGGTCATTATACATTCCAGACACCCAACACCTACAGGTCGAACTCACCAAATATTCCATTGCATTGTGTTGCCCAAGTTTGGCGGCACGTCGCCGAATTGAAATCCATGTTGGTTTTCATTGCCGATCATCAGCACAAATTTAACGTCGATCTTTGTAAGGCTGTCGCGGATAGAACGGATGTCATCATCGCTCAAGGTATCCTTATTGGCACCATTCTGGACAGCAAATCCTGCGTAGTCTGGTCGAATTAGACTTGCCACCTGGATCAATTCGTCGATCTGCTTCATATTTATTCCGGCAAAGCTTCGTTTTACCTCGTAGAAATGAACTTCTCCGTCCACACATGTCAAAACATCCAAATCTGTTCCTTGAGGTATCGCGACCTTGTCCGTGATATCTAACGTTGGTGTAAGCATCAAGGAATACCGAACCCGATCAGCCAACAACGACAAACACCAAATTACCGAGCCTTGCCCCGATGTTGGCGCGAATGCAGCGCTGACAAACGGATTTATTTTAAAATGAGAATTGGCATCGCTGCCAATCGGTGCATATTCAGGAGAACTACAGATTACGCATTCAAGTGTGTTGGTTATGTCTGTTAAACCAACCCAGTTGGGATGCTGACACCTTCTGCATTTCCACCCAAAACCCTGAAGCAAGAAATTTTGGTTCCTTAAAAATTTTATGCACTTATCCAGCTTTTTGCGATTTCGGTTGCCTTGCACTTTTTCTCGCAACAACTGCCATAGCTGCTGATAACTGATGTACTCGTTTGCCTTGGAGTCCTTTTCCAGCCAACGTGCCGCTAGCTCAAGCACACGTCTCGCGGTTCGGTTAAAATCATCATCATTGGGCTGCTGATCTTTAAGACGCCCGTCGAGTTCCTTTCTTAACTCCGAAATTCTGTCTGGATTTTCAGCGGGATCAGTCGGTGACAGTTTCGAAATGACTGACAGAATGAAAGGGTTTGTCAGGAACGTCAGTGCTTCGTTGAGATTGCGAAAGAATTTTAGAATCCCCAGCAAGTCGCGTCCTTTGTCGGACAGTTCAACAGTTTCAATCCGCACAGGTGGTGCTTTCCCGAGATGAGAAGCACGCTCAGCTATCGTGTTGGGGTGGTGCCTCACGAGCGCTTGACGAAAAGCGTCGATATCCTGAGGCAAACCCAATGTCGGGCGTCTCCATTGAGGATCATCCCAAAGGGATAGCCACCCGCGCTCTGTCGGTCTAACCGGTGGGCGAATAGCCATTCGGCTTTCCCCGTAGTTTATAATTTTTACGGCACTGTGCAGCGCCAACCGCCGCGGAAACATCCAAAGATGGACGCTGTTTGGATCACGGCTGTGGTCCTCCGTTCGTTCGATTTTCAGATCACTTATCCATGCTCCAATTGTTGTGGGTCCAAGTGGGAATTCGTCAATGTGCCAAGGCTTTATGCACGGTAAGTCGATTTCGCTATTTTCAACACGAACACTCTTTGTGTTTTTCGGTGTTTGTCCAATCCATGCCAGCCAAAGACTTGGGCTATCTTCGTATCCTTTGCGGGGGTCTTTTTCCGCAAGCGGTTTAAAAACGTCAGAAACCGTAAGTTTGCGAGAGGAGGACATCACATGCCTACTCCCATTTATTTTCTTTGATAATTCTTTAAGCTGCTCCGCCTCAACCGAACTCGAAATAATGTGAACGTTGGGTGCGCCGTTTCCATTGAGGTGACGATAATTTCGCACACCGCCGCAAAGGTGCATTATCCATTCCGGAATGCCCGCTTGAAAGCGGGCCAAGCCGAAACGGAATATCTGAGTGTTTCGGAATGTATCAAGAGAATTGTACCGATGGATCGAATTCCAAAACAGGAGGCGATCTTCAATATCATCGCCAATTACAATAGTAAGCTGTTCTTCCCAACTCTCATGGCAATCCCTTAGCGCGTTCAGGTAGGGGCAAAACATGTCAGACATCTGGCTTGGAAATAGAAGCCGATGGTCGCTCGAAAGTCGATTTTCGAGTTCTTCGGATTCTGAAATGTATGAGATCACGTCGTCACCGCTGAAGCGAGGAGCGAATTTCTCGTGGCCAGCCTCTCTGAAACTTAACCTTCTGGCGTAAGGAGTTAGATTAAAATCTGCGGTGAAGTTGCTCAGGAAACCGAAAGAGTCGGCCAAATCACGCTCAACTTCACTTCCTCTTTCCTTATCCAAGACTTCAAAAATCGGTTCTCTCCGAATTTCTTGATGTCTGGCCATACGGGGAAGGACAGATATCGATTTCAGTGCCCATTCCAGCCCATTGAATGAAGGCCAAAATGCGCGGTTGTCGCCGGGTTCATCAACAGCTCTATGATTCTCAATCAGGGAGGGGGCAAGGCAATATGCAATTCTGTCGTGAAGCTCGTCTTGAAGCGGTACGTAGCTATAAATGACGTCAGCATCCCATAGGTCGAGAAAAGTCCAATCATTGGCACTGATCTTCGTGCCGTCCGTCATGATTACCGGCGTCCGCCGACCACCCCACCGAGACATCGCTTCGTCGAAAATCGCATCCAACAGAGCGTGATCAGGTTTGAGAGGCACGAGGTAAGCAACCCGGACAGGGCGAGGAGAAATCTGAGCTCGACGAGTTTTCTCGGTAGTCCACATTGGAGAGGTTTCCCTATATGTAGCGTCGTTAAGTCGGCGCCGAGAGCCAAGGACTTGATCCTAGCTAAAACCGGACATCAAGCAACGTTGCCCTAACCATCGCAACGGGCTCAGTGCAGACTTGCGGCGGTGCACAACAGGCTACGCTACCACAGTTAGTCGAATGTCAGCTCCTGGCAAGCTAGCCTGGCAAATTAGCGTCCGCAGCGAAAGTCAGCTTCCCGCCCAATCCAGTCGTAGCCTGCGTTGCAGCAAACTGCCCAATTGGACCCATTCCAACCCTTTCCCTTCTCCTGCCTATCGCGAAAACCACCATCCCACCCCCAATCACCTCAAGCCCCACCCAAAAACCTCCTGATCAGCCCAACCGTCTCGGCATTGTCCACGATATCCAAATGCCCAACGCCATCGATCAGCGCGTAGGTGCCACGATCTGTCACATCTGACAGCAGCGGTTCATAGGCTTCAGCCACAAATGCCTCGTCGTTGCTTCCGGCGATGAGCAGGAAGGGCGGCAGGGCGGCGGCGTCTTTAAGGTAGTCTTCGCGGGGGGCGAAGCCGTTGTTCAGGCGGTAGGTGTAGGTGGTGGTTGCGGTGTGCCCCAGAGGACCGTCCAGCACGGCTTTGGGCATGGCGAGCTGGATGACCGGCAGGTGGTTGAAGGCCTCTATGCCGACCATATTGAGCATGGTAAGGCCGATGATGCGGCGCGTCAGGGCCTGCGTCCAGCCACCGGCATCGGGGCGCATGGTGGGGGCGTTGTATTTGAGGAAGGGCGCCAGCAGGATCGCCTTGTCCATGCGATCACCATAGGCGCCGCCCGCCATGCGCACGACAAGGCCGCCGCCGGAGGAATGACCGGCAACAACGACCTTCTGGCCATCCTGGCGCAGATTGTCGATCAGATCCGCCAGGTCTTCTTCATATTGGCCGATATGATCCACATCGCCGCGCCGTTGCGGCTTTGCGCCATGGCCGCGCAGGTCCGGTACAACGACAAAGGCATCGCCGGACAGGGCACGGGCCAAGCCGTCAAATTGCATCCCGTGCCAGCCGGACCCGTGAATGAGCACAAGCAACGGCCCATTGTCAGGTTCTCCATAGAGCCGTGCAGGCATGACCGTGCCGTCCCGCATGGGGACATCTGTGGGTTCACGCACTGCAGAACCTTCGCCGGCCAGAATGCCGGAAAAGTCCAGCCCCTCACGATCGGATGGCAATGGCTGCGGCGATTGCGACAGGATCAGGCCGCCGGCAATGAGCAGAAAAATGACGGGTGTCAGGATGATGGGCAGGAGGATTTTTTTCATTGGTCTTCTTCCAGTTCGAACAGATCATGCACCGACACATTGAGGACTTGCGCCACTTTCAGGGCCAGAACGGTTGAGGGAACAAATATCCGGTTTTCGATTGTGTTGATGGTCTTGCGGGACACGCCGGCGGCCTCGGCCAGTTGGGCCTGGGTCAGGCCGGCCTCTTTGCGGAAAGCCGCCAGATGATTGACGAGGCTCATAGGCGGCCCCGAAGATCAAACCAGACAAAAAGCAGCAGAAAGGCTGCGCCTGTCAGCGTTCCCATGGCAGCGAAAGCGACACCGGGCGCCACACAGCCTAAGCTCAGCAAGAGACCAAAGATCGGGTAGAGCAGCAGAGCGACCCAATAGGCCATGCGCTGCGCCCTGTGGCTGTCAGCAAAATACCCCTCATCCACGGCGCGCCGGGTGTTTTTTCTGCCAGCCGCCCGCACCGCGATGGTGATGATCGCGGCAGAGGCCAGACCGGCCAGGCCCGGAATCCAGAAGGGCATCGGGTCCGGGTCCCCGTAAAACAAGGCAAGACAGGCGTAGACAAGGCAGATGAGGCCGGTCAGACCGAGGACGGCAACGCGAATGTCAGACAATTTTTCAGAGGACAGCATATCAATCTCCATGTAACGTTGAGGTTACATATAGATTTCGCAAAAGGTAACGTCAAGGTTACTTTTTCAAAATATGTCATCGCCCTTGCTTTTGGTGCGATATCGTACTATATAGTTCGAAGTCGTACTATTATCCAGGAGATCAACATGACCATCAGCAGACGCAAGGCCCTTGCCATTTTGGGTGGCGGAACCATTCTCGCCGCTACCGCGGCGGGCGGAATATTCGTGACAACCCGCACGCCCTCAAGGGCCCTTGCCCCATGGGCGGCCGCCGGGCTTGAGAGCGAACCGCGCAGGCGTGCCCTGTCCTACGCCATCCTGGCGCCCAACCCGCACAACAGGCAGCCCTGGCTGGTTGATCTGCGCCAGGATGACACGGTCACGCTCTATCGGGACAAGACGCGTGATCTGCCCCATACGGACCCTTTTTCCCGGCAATTGACCATCGGCCTGGGGTGTTTTGTCGAATTGATGGTGATGGCTGCGGCGCAGGGCGGCCATCAGGTCGATCTGACCTGGTTCCCGGAGGGCGAAGACGGGCCGGTCGCCATTGCGACATTTAGCGAAGGTGGCAGGGCCGATCCGTTGTTTGCGCAGGTCATGGAGCGGCGCTCCTGCAAGGAGCCCTTTGACGATCGCTCCATACCGGCTTCGATGATCCCGCGCCTTGCAAGTCTGGCCGATATTCATACGGAACCGGCCAAGGTGGCGGCCATCCGCGATTTGACCTGGCAGGCCTGGCTGACAGAGATCAATACGCCGCGCACCATGCAGGAAAGCGTCGATTTGATGCGCTTTGGAAAGTCCGAGATCAACGCAAATCCCGACGGCATTGATCTTGGTGGCGCGTTTCTGGAATCGCTGATGCTGGCCGGTGTGCTCACCCGCGAGGCGCAGGCCGATCCGCAATCAGCCGGTTTCAAGGAAGGCATCAAGATCTACCGGGAAATGCTGATGGCGACGCCTGCCTATGCGACCTTCACGACGCCGGGAAACAGCCGAATCGATCAGATCGAGGCCGGACGGCGCTGGCTGCGGCTGAATCTGACGACAGCATCGCTGGGTCTTGCGCTTCACCCGGTCAGTCAGGCATTACAGGAATTCCCGGAAATGGCGGAACATTACACCAGGGCCCACACAATGCTTGCCGAACCCGGACACAGTGTGCAAATGCTGGGCAGGCTTGGATTTGGCCCCAAGACAAATCAGTCACCGCGGTGGCCGCTGGAGACACGGATCCTCAATGGATAGAAAAACACTTTCGCTCTATTTTTCTCTCTTCAACGAGATCGGCATCATCGAGCAACTCGGCCGCGCACTCTTCGAGTCGCAGTTGCCCGACGGTTTCCTGATGTCGCATTTTTCTGTCCTGAACCATCTGATCCGGGTTCAGGACGGTCAAACCCCGCTGAAACTTGCCCAGGCCTTCCAGCTTCCCAAAACCACCATGACGCACACTTTGTCCGTGCTGGAAAAGCACGGCCTGATCGAAATGCGCCCGAATCCCAAGGATGGCCGCAGCAAATGCGTCTGGCTGACCACAAAAGGTCTCGATTTTCGCAATGAGGCGATTGAGAAACTCGCGCCATTTCTGGCCACGCTGGCTGAAAAATTTCCACCCGAGGCCGTGAACCAACTGGTGCCGGGCCTGACGGAAATCCGTCAGTTCATGGACAAGCAACGGGACTGAAAATTGCGAACTGCGGGAGATGCGGGGCGGCTTGTCTCAGGACAGGTCTTCCTTGAGAACGGACCCGTCAACCGCACGCAATTTGTCCAATATATCGGTGATGCGCGACAGGTGGATGCGCATGTTCTTGCTGGCGTCCTCCTTGCGTCCGGCCACCAGAGCATCAAAGACCGCCACATGATCGGCCAGGGCGCTGGGGGCGCCGATTTCCAGTGAAAAGAAGCGCACACGGTCCATCTGGCCCTTTTTCTCACGGATCATCGACCAGGCAAAACCTGCACCGGCAATCTTGCACAGTTCCTCGTGAAAAAGGTCATCCAGCTTGTGGAAATCCTTCCGCGATCCGGTCGCCACCGCCTTGCGCTGCAGCTCGATATTCTGCGCCAGCCGGTCAATGTCGGCCTGGGTTCGCCGCTCGGCGGCCAGTGCGGCTGTCTCAATCTCGATTGCCGAGCGAATGAATTTGGCCTGCATGACCGATTCAACGGAAATGGGCGCGATGGTCGTCGCCCGCTGCGGGCGAATGACCAGGAATCCAAGGCGCGCCAGACGTGAGAATGCGTCACGAACCGGCTGGCGCGATACCTCCAGTTGCTGGGCGACATCGGCTTCCGAAATCTTTGTTCCCGGCGTCAGCTCATGCTCAACCACACGGCGGTACAATTCTTCGTAGACCAGTTCACTGATAGACGGCGTCGCTATCGGGCCGATCGCTCTCAGACTTGTAAGGTCTGCCATCGTTCACTCCTTTTTGATGAATGTTTCTATGGCCCAGTTGACAGTTTTTTTCAACTGGAATATTAGATTACTAGTTGACAGGGTCGAAATTCATTTTCGCCCGTCATGGGAGGACTTCATGGGTTTACTGGACACCGACCGGTTGTTTCCGTCGGAACCAAAATCGCGCGCCATCGCCCGTGTGCTTTATGAGAGCGTGCGCGATTTGCCTATACTCAGTCCCCATGGCCACACCGACCCGCGCTGGTTTGCCGAAAACGATGCTTTCAAAAACCCCGCTGAACTCTTTGTCGTTCCCGATCATTACGTGTTCCGCATGCTGGCCTCTCAGGGAATTTCCATGGGGGCGCTGGGCGTACCACGGATGGATGGCCAGGCCGTCGAAACAGACCCGCGCGCCATCTGGCAGCTGTTTGCCGATCATTATTTCCTTTTTCGCGGCACGCCGTCTGCGCTTTGGCTGGACCATTCCTTCGAGCAGGTGTTCGGGCTGGACGTGCCTTTGAGCTGCGATACCGCCGAACATTATTACCAACACATCGACGCCTGCCTGTCCTCCCAGGACTTTCGCCCGCGCGCCTTGTTCGAGCGCTTCAACATCGAGGCCATCGCCACCACGGAAAGCGCGCTGGATGACCTGCGCTGGCATGAGATGATCGCAAAATCCGACTGGAACGGCCGGGTGCTGACCACCTATCGGCCGGACGCAGTGGTTGACCCGGAATTTGAAGGTTTTGCAGACAATGTGCGAAAGCTGGGTGATATCACCGGCTGTGATACCAGTTCCTACAATGGCTATCTGGATGCGCATCGCATACGCCGCGCCTTTTTCAAGTCGATGGGCGCCACAGCCACCGACCACGGCCATGCCAGCGCGCGCACCGAGGATCTGCCCCACTTTGAAGCTGCGGCTCTTTTCGCCACGGCCCTGGCCGGACAATGCACCCGCCAGGAAGCCGACGCCTTTCGTGGTCACATGCTGACACAAATGGCCCGGATGAGCCTGAATGACGGCCTCGTGCTGCAAATTCACCCGGGCGCTGTGCGCAACCATTCAAAAAGCGTGGCGCAGGCCTACGGCCGCGACAAGGGGTTTGATATTCCGGCGCAAACAGATTTTGTCCATGCATTGAGACCGCTGCTGAATGCCGTCGGCATGGAAAAAAATCTGACGATCATCGTGTTTACACTCGATGAAACGGCCTTTTCCCGCGAACTCGCGCCGCTTGCCGGCGCCTATCCGGCGCTGAAACTGGGCCCGCCCTGGTGGTTCTTCGACAGCTATGAGGGCATGCGCCGGTTTCGCGAAACAACGACGGAAACATGCGGTTTTTACAACACGGTCGGATTCAATGACGACACACGCGCCTTTTGCTCCATTCCGGCAAGGCACGATCTGGCGCGACGTTCCGACTGCGCATTCCTCGCAACGCTGGTGGCCACCGGGCGACTGCGCGAAAACGAGGCATTTGAGGTCGCCAATGACCTCGCATACCGGCTTGCCAAGCAGGCCTATCAGCTCTGAAGAGCGACCAAGGGAGAAGAGAAATGATGAGAATGAAATCAATAGTGGCGGGACTGGTGGCAAGTGTTGCCTTTGTCTCGCTGGCTGGTGCCTGTGAGATGACGCTCAAATCGTCAGACACCCATCCCGACGGCTATCCGACAGTTGAGGCCGTCAAATCGATGGGCGCCGAACTGGAAGCCACAACCGATGGCAAATTGTGCATCGAAATTTTCCATTCCAAGCAGCTTGGTGAGGAAAAGGACACGATCGAACAGACGCAGTTCGGCGCCATTGACATGAACCGCGTGAGTCTCGGGCCCTTCAACAATATTATCGAAGAAACCCAGATTCCTTCGCTGCCCTATATTTTCCGCTCGGTTGATCATATGCACAAGGTGATGGACGGACCGGTAGGTCAGCAGATTCTGGATGCCTTTGCGGATCATGATCTGATCGGCCTGGCCTTCTATGATGGTGGATCGCGCAGCTTCTACAATCGCGAAAAGCCGATCAATTCCATGGATGATCTGAAGGGCATGAAATTCCGCGTGATGCAGTCCGACATGTTTGTCGACATGGTGTCGGCTCTGGGCGCCAATGCAACACCCATGCCCTATGGCGAAGTCTATTCGTCCATCCAGACAGGCGTTATCGATGGCGCTGAAAACAACTGGCCTTCCTATGACACGTCAGGGCACTTTGAAGTGGCGAAATACTACACGCTCGATCAGCATCTGATCGTGCCTGAAGTCCTGGTCATGTCGAAGAAGACCTGGGACAAATTGTCAGCCGATGAGCAGGCCAAAGTGCGCACGGCGGCAAGAAATTCCGTTGGCGTGATGCGCGACCTGTGGGTCAAGCAGGAAAAAATATCTGAAGACAAGGTGCGCGCCGCAGGCGTCGAAATCGTCACGGATATCGACAAGACACCCTTCATCGATGCCATGAAGCCGGTTTACGAAAAATACGTCAAATCGGACAAGCTGAAGAAAATGGTCAGCGAAATTCAGGCCACGCAATAAGATAGTTGCCCGCGCTTTCAGCGCGGGCTTCCTCCCATCAAAGGTAAAAGCAATTGCGGGACAGAATGGAACGTCTGGCGTTTTATTTGGGTCGATTGGCCCATCTGGCACTGTGGACCGCCGGTATCGGGCTGGTGCTGATGACCATATTCATCGCCGCCCAGGTCTTCTGGCGGTATGTGTTGAATGACAGTCTGCCATGGACGGAACCTGCAGCGGTGATGATCATGGGCTGGTTCATCTTCCTCGGCGCTGCGGTTGGTATTCGCGAGGGCTATCATCTGTCCTTCGATATACTGCTCTATCTCATTCCAAGGCGTCTGAAGCTCATCTTGCACACAGTGTCGGATCTGGTCGTCGTGACCTTCGGGATTGGCATGGCCTATTACGGCGGCCAATTGGCGATGAAGACGGCCGGCAACAAATTGCCGAGTCTGGGCATTTCCGGGGCTTTCGATTTCATTCCGCTGATTGCCGGCGGCCTTTTGATCATTCTGTTTTCCGTTGAACGGGTTGCCCGCCGCGCTGCCGGCCTGCCAACCGCCCGCTTTGGCGAAGACCCGATTGAGGACGCGTAATGGAACTCTGGGTCCTTTTCGGAACATTCACATTCCTGCTTTTGATCGGCACGCCGGTGGCCTTTTGCCTTGGCGTTTCGAGCTTCGCAACAATTGCCTATCTCGGCCTCCCCCCGGTGGTGGTCTTTCAGCGCCTGAACTCGGGTGTTTCCGTGTTTGCACTGATGGCCATTCCGTTTTTCATCTATGCCGGTGACCTGATGGTGCGCGGCGACATTGCCCGCAGGCTGGTCGCCCTGGCCGGTTCGATGGTGGGTCATTTGCGCGGTGGACTGGGTCAGGTCAACATCATGGCATCGGTGATGTTTGGCGGTGTCTCCGGTTCGGCGGCTGCCGATGCCAGTGCCGTCGGCAGCCTGATGGTGCCGCAGATGAAAGCCCGCGGCTATGGCGTCGACTATGCGGTCAATATCACCGTGGTCGGTTCGATCATCGCCCTGATGATCCCGCCATCCCACAATATGATCATCTATTCGATTTCCGCAGGCGGCAAGATTTCCATCGCCGACCTGTTTACCGCCGGCATCATTCCGGGGCTGGTGCTTGCGCTGTCACTGATGTGCGCTGCCTGGTATGTCGCCCGCAAGCGCGGCTATCCGACAGAACCCTTTCAGGGATTTCGCGAAATGGGCCGGCTGTTTGTCTCCGCCGCGCCCGGCCTCGTTCTGGTCGCCATCATTTTCGGTGGCGTCCGCTCCGGCATTTTCACCGCATCCGAAAGTTCCAATATTGCTGTCGTCTACGCCCTGCTGGTGACCTTTCTGGTCTATCGCAGCCTGAGCTGGAGTGACTTCAAGGAGGCCACCTTCGCCGCTGTGCGCACCACCGCCATGGTGCTGATGGTGATCGGCTGTGCGGCGGCCTTCGGCTGGTTGCTGGCCTATACGCGGGTGCCTGCCTCCATGGTGGTTCTGCTCAAGGGCATTTCCGACAACCCGATCGTCATCCTGTTGCTGCTCAACATCGTGCTGCTGATCCTTGGCACCTTCATGGACATGTCTCCGCTGATCGTCATTACCACACCGATCTTCCTTCCGGTGGCCGTCGCCTTCGGCGTCGATCCGGTGCATTTCGGCGTGATCCTGATCCTGAATCTGGGCATCGGCCTGTGCACGCCACCGGTCGGCGCCGTGCTCTTCGTTGGCTGTGCCGTCGGGCGCATTCCCATCTGGGATGCGGTGCGCAGCATCTGGCCATTCTATGGCGCCGCCTTCGCCACCTTGATGGTGGTCACCTACATACCGGCGCTTTCCCTTTGGCTGCCATCCCTGTTTCACTGAGGAAGACACATGAGTTATGTAAAAAAATATCCCATCGCCGAATCGGGTCCGGGCGTCAAACGGCAGGTCCTGTCGGAGAGTCCCGACCTGATGGTCGTGGCCTTTTCATTTGCCGCAGGCGGTGAAGGCGCATTGCACAATCATCCGCATGTTCAGTCGACCTATGTCGCAGAAGGGCGTTTCACATTCACCATCGACGGCGAAGCCTTTGATGTGGAGGCAGGTGACAGCTTTGTCATTCCCTCAAACGCTGTGCATGGCTGTCATTGCCATGAAGCCGGCAAACTCATCGATACATTCACGCCCCGTCGGGACGATTTTCTCTGATCTGGAAGGACTGCAAATGCTCACCGTTGAAACCCGCCAGGCGATTGATCCAAAAACCGCCAAAACCTTTGATACCGATGCCCTGCGTGCCAATTTCCATGTCGGCACCATGTTTCAGCCGGGGGAAATCCGGCTGTGCTACAGCCATTATGACCGCATGATCGTCGGCGGCGCCGTTCCCGATGGCGCGCCTCTGGTGCTTGATGAAGTCAGGGAATGCGGCACCAAAAGCATTCTTGACCGCCGTGAAATGGTGATTGTCTGTGTCGAGGGTGACGGATCAGTGGCGGCCGGCGGCGAAACCCATGACATGGCAAAGGGCGACATGCTCTATCTGCCGATGGGATCGGGCCCCGTCACCTTTGCGAAGAATGCGAAATTCTACATTCTCTCCGCCCCTGCCCATACGGCCCACCCCAGGCGCCACATCCGGATCGGCGATGCGGCAACCGTGGAACTCGGCGCCAAAGAAACATCGAACGAAAGGGTGATCTATCAATTCATCCATCCCGACGTCATGAAGTCCTGCCAATTGGTTGTCGGCATGACCAAATTGTCCAGCGGTTCGGTCTGGAACACCATGCCCGCCCATGTCCACGACCGGCGTTCCGAGGCCTATCTGTATATCGATCTGCCGGAAGAGGCGCGCGTCATGCATTTCATGGGTGAGCCGGATGAAACGCGCCATCTGGTGATGAAAAATCTCGATGGCGTTCTCTCGCCGCCCTGGTCGCTGCACAGCGGCGCCGGTACGGCCTCCTATACGTTCATCTGGGCGATGGCCGGAGACAATGTCGACTACAAGGACGTGGAGATGGTGCCCATGGAGACGCTGCGATGAGTTTTGCGGCCCCGAGCTTCTCGCTTGAAGGCAGGCGGGCCTTTGTCACCGGCGCCAATACCGGCATCGGTCAGGGCATCGCGCTTGGGCTGGCATCGGCAGGCGCCGAAGTCATTTGCGCCGGGCGCACCCCGGCCGAGGAGACCGTCGACGCCATTGCGAAGATGGGCGGCAAGGCGCACATCGCCGCGCTGGATCTTGCAGATCCGATGGCCAGCGCCGCAGTGCTGGCTGAGCACGGAGACCTGGATATCCTGGTCAACAATGCAGGCATCATCCGTCGCGCCGACTCGCTGGATTTCACGGAGATCGACTGGGACGATGTGATGGACGTCAACCTGAAGGCGGTTTTCTTCACCGCCCAGGCCTTTGCAAAACATGCATTGGCGCGCGGCGCCCATGCCTCCATCATCAACATTGCTTCGCTTCTGTCGTTCCAGGGCGGCATCCGCGTACCGTCCTATACCGCATCGAAACACGGGGTCGCAGGCCTGACAAAAATTCTGGCCAATGAATGGGCCTTCAGGGGCATCAATGTGAATGCCATTGCACCGGGCTATATCGCAACCAACAATACCGTTGCGCTGCGCGCAGATGAAAACCGCAACCGGGAAATACTCGCCCGGATTCCGGCCGGCGCCTGGGGCAAGCCGGAAGATATTGCAGGCGCAGCTGTTTTTCTGGCCTCACCGGCAGCACGCTATGTGCATGGCTGCGTTCTCAATGTGGATGGCGGCTGGCTGGCCCGCTGACGGGCCACCAGTAAAACAGCGCATGCCTTTCAGCTTTCCAGCGAATAGCCCGCGCCGCGCACGGTGCGGATGACATCGCGCATATTGGCCAGATTGAGGGCCTTGCGCAGCCGACCGACATGCACATCTACCGTGCGTTCATCGACATAGATGTCATGCCCCCAAACGCCGTCCAGCAATTGTGATCGCGCAAAGACCCGCGTCGGCGAGGCCATGAAAAATTCCAGCAGGCGGAATTCCGTCGGTCCGAGCTTGATTTCGCGGCCGCGGCGATAGACACGATGGGTTTCCCGGTCGAGCTCGATATCGCCGTGTTTGAGAAGCGTCGATATGGATTCCGGATTGGATCGCCTCAGCAGCGCGCGCACCCGGGCCATCAGTTCGGGTGTCGAGAAGGGTTTGACGACATAATCATCAGCGCCCGTCGAAAGCCCGCGCACCCGTTCGCTTTCCTCGCCCCGGGCGGTCAGCAGAATGATCGGCAGGCGTTCGGTCTCCGGACGCACCCGCAGCCGGCGGCACAATTCTATGCCGGAAAGACCCGGAAGCATCCAGTCGAGGATCAGCAGATCCGGCACACGTTCCTGCAGTCTTACCTCGGCCTCGTCGCCGCGCAGAATCGTATCAACCTCATAGCCTTCGGCCTCCAGATTGTAACGCAGAAGAACGCTCAGCGCCTCCTCGTCTTCGACGACTGTTATTTGCGGTACCATACCCATATTCATTCTCCGACCGGGGCGCCTGCCCCGAACTCATTGCGCACAAGTTTAATTCCGGACAACAACACTGGCTGTTTCGTCGTCCTTGGGCCGCTCTGTCGTCAGTTGCGAGCCGGTTGCCATGTAGTAGACCGTCTCGGCGATATTGGTCGCATGGTCACCGATACGTTCGATGTTTTTGGCGCAGAAAAGGAGATGCGTGCAGGCCGTGATATTGCGGGGATCCTCCATCATGTAGGTCAGCAATTCACGAAACAGCGACGTGTATATGGCATCAATTTCATCATCGCGCTGGCGCACCGAATTGGCCAGTTCCGACGACCGCGACGAATAGGCGTCAAGCACCTCTTTCAACTGCGTCAGGGCCAGTTCGGAAAGATGTTCAATGCCGCGCACCAGCTTTTTCGGCTGCGCCATGCCCTGAACGGCAAGCACCCTCTTGGCATTGTTTTTTGCCATGTCGCCAACCCGCTCAAGATCCGCGGCAATGCGGATCGAGCCAATGATATCGCGCAGATCGGACGCCATGGGCTGGCGTTTGGCGATGATCAGGACGGCCTTTTCGCCAATCTGCCGCTCCGCGTCATCGAGCAGAAGGTCATCCGAAATGACTTTCTGTGACAATGCGGCATCGGAATTGACCAGCGCAGCAACGGACTCCTCCACCATGCGCTCGGCAATGCCGCCCATTTCCGAAATGCGGCGCACCAAAAATTGCAATTCATCATCATAGGAAGACACGGTATGCGCCGCCGACACGGTCGGATTCTTCTGGTCACTCATGATAGTTCCTGTGCGTGTGATATCAGCCGTAACGGCCGGTAATGTAATCCTGGGTGCGCTGGTCATCCGGATTGGTGAACATCTTGTCGGTGGCGCCTTCTTCCACCAGGCGACCCAGATGGAACATGGCTGTTCGCTGCGAAACACGGGCCGCCTGCTGCATGGAATGGGTGACGATGACAATGGTGTAATTGACCCGCAATTCGTCGATCAGTTCCTCGACCTTGGCTGTGGCGATGGGATCCAGCGCCGAACAGGGCTCGTCCATCAGGATCACCTCAGGGCTGACAGCAATCGCCCGTGCGATGCAAAGGCGCTGCTGCTGGCCGCCGGAAAGGCCCGTACCTGCCGTATGAAGACGATCCTTGACCTCTTCGAATAGGCCGGCCTTGCGCAGGCTTGTTTCGACAATTTCGTCCATCTCGGCCTTGCCGGTCGCCAGTCCATGAATACGCGGGCCATAGGCAACATTTTCATAGATGGTCTTGGGGAATGGATTGGGTTTTTGAAAGACCATCCCGACATTGGCGCGCAATTCGACCACATCGATGGAGGGATCATATATATCAGCGCCATCCAGCGTGATGCTGCCTTTGACGCGGCAGCCCTCAATCGTGTCATTCATGCGGTTGAGACAGCGCAGGAATGTCGACTTGCCACAGCCGGAGGGTCCGATGAGCGCTGTAACCTGGTGCAGACGGACATCCAGATCCACATCGAAAAGCGCCTGATTGTCTCCGTAGGACACATTGACCAGGCGGCCCTGCATCTTGATCGGTGGCTGCGCGGTTGTTTTTGCACCCACCGCCGCTTCGACTGCTGCTTCCGACATCATGTTCATCCTTCAAAACCTCAATCCGGCGCCCGTCATGATGGCGCGCATTCAACTGGTTGGCACGCATTCAACTGTTTGCGCGCTTTGCTCAATTCTACCAACGACGCTCAAAGCGGCGACGCAATATGATGGCGGTGATATTCATCACGGCCAGAAAGCCCAACAATATGATGATAGCACCTGATGTGCGTTCAACGAATGCCCGTTCGGCTTCATTTGCCCACATGAAGATCTGAACAGGCAATGCCGTGGCCGGATCCATTGGACTGGCCGGAACACCGACCACAAAGGCCACCATTCCAATCAGCAGCAATGGGGCAGTCTCGCCCAGTGCCTGGGCAAGACCGATGATGGTGCCGGTCATGACGCCGGGGGCGGCGAGCGGCAGCACATGATGGAAGACCATCTGTGTCCGCGATGCGCCAAGGCCCAGGGCGGCGGCGCGAATGGATGGCGGCACCGCCTTCAAGGCCGCGCGGGTCGCAATGATGATGGTCGGCAGGGTCATCAGGCTCAAGACCAGGCCGCCAACCAGCGATGCGGATCGAGGCATACCGGCAAAATTGATGAAAACGGCAAGTCCCAAAAGACCGAAGACGATGGACGGCACCGCCGCAAGATTGTTGATGTTGACCTCAATGAGATCAGTCCAGCGGTTTTTCGGTGCGAATTCTTCCAGATAGATCGAGGCTGCAACACCAATGGGCAATGCCAGAACCAGAACGATGCCCATCATGTAAAGCGAGCCGATGATCGCAACCCCCACCCCGGCAGTCTCCGCGCGGCTGGAAGCGCCATAGGTAAACAGCCCCGTGTTGAAACGTTTGACCAGAATATTGTCCTTGGCCAATTGGTTCATCCAGGCAATCTGCTGGTCATCGACCTGCCGGCGGGCCTGATCAACGGACAGATCGACCTGCCCCTTGAAAGCCGAATCCACATCACCGCTTGCCAGGATCCATACGGGCAGGGTTTTGCCGATGATCGAGGGATCGGCGAGCACCATGTCGCGCAATTGCACACGAGACCCGGCAGACAGCATTTTGCCGGCCGCGCTCACCAGTTTCTTGTTCTTCGGATCAATGCCCAGTTCCCGGACCAGCCCGTTGCGGGCCAGCACAGGATAATTGGCCATCATCAGTGCCTGCGGGTTCTGCGCACGCTCGCCCTTTGGATCAATGATCTTTTCGGAAAATGTAACCGGAACGCTGATGGCGGTCTGCTGGAAGGCCGTATATCCCTTGGAAATCACGGTGTAGAGCAGGGCCGTCAGAAACAGTATGCCGAGCGCGATGGCGATCAGACCATAGGCCCTGAAGCGCCGCTCAGCGGCATATCTGCGCTTGATGCCGATGTCGCGTTTTTGAATGCCTGTGCCGGCAACGGCGGCAGGCGGTGTGACAGCGTCGCTCATTCATACGCCTCCCGATATTTGCGCACGATATAGAGCGCGTAAAAATTCAGACAAAGTGTGATCACGAAAAGTGTAATACCCAGAGCAAAGGCCACCAGCGTTTGCGGCGAGGTGAACTCCAGGTCCCCGGTGAGCTGGTTGACGATTTTCACCGTCACCGTCGTCATCGGTTCAAAAGGATTGAGGGAAAGGCGGGCGGCAACACCGGCGGCCAGAACCACAATCATCGTCTCGCCAATGGCCCGCGATGCGGTCAGCAGCAAGGCGCCGACGATCCCGGGAAGAGCCGCCGGAAAAATGACCCGGCGGATGGTCTCCGAATGGGTCGCGCCAAGGCCCAGTGACCCGTCACGCATGGCTTGCGGCACAGCGGTGATAATATCATCGGACAGGGAGGATACGAAGGGAATGAGCATGATGCCCATGACCAGACCGGCGGTCAGCACGCTCTGCGCCTGAATGAAGGAGGAGACCTCACCAAAGGCCAATCCGTGTATCTGCGCGCTGATATCCCGCAGAAATGGCCCCACTGTGGTCAGGGCGAAAAACCCGTAGACAATGGTCGGAATGCCGGCGAGCACTTCAAGCAGCGGCTTGACCACCGAACGCAAGCGCTGCCCGGCATATTCCGACATGTAAATGGCGGCATACAGACCGATGGGCACGGCAACCAGCATCGCCACAAAAGCGATATAGAGCGTGCCGGCAAGCAGCGGAATGAGCCCAAACTGACCGGCCGAATCCTCCGCACCGGCGGCCGCAAAACGCGGATCCCAGACGGTGCCGAAAAAGAACTCAAGCGGCGGCACGGAGGTGAAGAACCGGTAGGTTTCCGACACCATGGAAAGAACAATGCCGACGGTCGTCAGAATGGCAATGCTGGATGCCAGCATCAAACCGGCAATGATAACGGCCTCGACGCTGTTTCGCGCCCGCATCCTTGGTTTGATTTGTATCCATGACCACATCAGGCCGACAGCAGCCAGAAGAATGATAACAAACGTTCGGTACAGCCCGCTGGCAGAATGCATGGCGCTCAGTTTGCGGGCGGCTGCAGGCATGTAGTCCTCAACCTCACCGGCAATGGCGACACCCTTTTCACCCAGCAGGGAACGCATATCGACAGCGCCTGATTTCAGCCGCGCCTCGTCCTGTGGGGTCAATTGCGCAAGACCCTGGGCGATGGAATTGATTTTGCCCATTTGCAGGGCGTGGTCCGTATCAGGCAGCGCCTGAATTTCCCGGGGCAGGCTGTCGAAGACCTGACTGTTGATGACCATCGGACTGACGATCAGCCATGCGGCGAGCACAAAGAGGGAAGGCAGCGCCGTGAAGATGGCAACAAAGGCGCCATAATATCCCGACCTGGAATGCAGGTTGGATGCCACATTGCCGGCCACGCGGTTGGCGCGAAGGCGACCGGCCAGATATCCCAATGCGGCCAGGCACAGGACGATCACGAT
>TARA_R110000751_G_scaffold154402_1_pt1 | contig 28169 bp, 22 predicted proteins | sample TARA_R110000751 | Tara Oceans TARA_R110000751 (sample SAMEA4398001) | marine metagenome | biome: Polar Biome; feature: [MES] marine water layer (ENVO:01000295) within the mesopelagic zone...; material: water (ENVO:00002006), including particulate matter (ENVO:01000060) such... | reverse complement strand
CCATCTAAGCGACCCCAAGGGGTACGCGACCACGCGGTGGCCGGTATCGAATCTCGTTTCCCGCTCCAAATGTACAAAGTCAATGTTTTAGTAATGTCATCACCATGAGTGCGCCCCCAAGGGGTACGCGACCACGCGGTGGCCGATTCGCATCTTGTTTCCCGCGCAATTTTAAAGTGGCGGTTTTGACTATAGAGGTATCTTCTATAAATGCGTTGCTATTGATTTGATACAAATTCATAATTACCACTGGTCTAACCAGAGATGAGCGTCATGGCAGTAACAAACCCATTAAGAACATTTGTTGACAAAGTTAATCAGTACCCACAATGGCTAAGCGCTAGGTTAATGACCTGGATGTTTAGATACAAAGTTAAACTTGCTGGCACTACAGGCATTGAAGTGCTGCATACTGATGGAAAAACCGCTACATACCGTCAGAAGAATAGCCGAAAAGCACAAAATCATATTGGCAGTGTACATGCAGCTGCAATGGCGTTATTGGCTGAATCATGTACTGGGTTTATCGTGGGGATTAACTTGCCTGGTGACAAGTTACCTCTGATTAAATGTATGAACCTAAATTATGTCAAACGCGCTACTGGGGATATGACAGCCGTTGCTAGCTTAACTGATGAACAAATTGCATTAATGCAAACATCGGAAAAAGGTGAGGTGAGCGTCAAAGTTCTAGTAACCGATGCAACAGGAATTGAGCCAGTAGAGTGTGAAATGATTTGGGCTTGGGTTGTAAAAAGGTAAGTGAGATTAATGTGAGTGTTTTATGTGATTTTTAAAGGATTCACGTTGTCTTCAGACTCATTAGAAATATCCAGCAATTGAATTGGAAAATTCATACAAAAATAGTTGACAGATTTTGATTTTAAATTATAAAGCAAGTTAAATCAGGCGAGTTTACAAAGCTGACATATCCAGCAGTATCCGTCTTTTATTTACTCAATGATCATAAATCTTGTTAACTTATTTTTGCGGGGGTTGTAATGGCAAAACTTACTAGAGAACTTTTAGTCAAACGTATGTTTAAAGATGCGAAAAATTATCCTTATGGTTTTTCCCGTTCTGGCGATTTTTCAATCAGTGAAAGCAAAGCATTATCTGAATATGGATGTTTAATTGCTGCTTTAGTCGATGGACAAATCGAACCTGAAACAAATGAAGACAATAATTTGTTAGCAGCGGCATTTGGCAAGAAAGAGCCAGAAGGAGCGGCAGAAAAAGCATGGGTAAAATATCAAAAACGTATAAACCGTCCAAAGCTGGGTAGCGTTTATGGTAATCACCGTCCAGCAGTCGTTGAAGATGATAGTGAAGATGACAACACCATCGAAGATGACTTAGAAGTAGAAATGGATGATTAATCAGTAATTGTTAATAAAATGTAACCTCATCCTAATATGAGGCGTTAACTCCTGTCTTATTAGAAGTTTTATCCTAATATATGTCTATATTGGGATATGCATCTCACTTTTATCCCTTTTCATGTTTAAGTTTCCTAATTGCTCACGTATAGTGACCTTTCGTTTTTAATTAACATAGTTCTGGAGTGATTCTGATGGAGATGATGTCAGGCGCCGCAATGGTTGTGCGAACGCTAAAAGATATAGGGGTAAAACATGTATTCGGGTACCCTGGTGGTGCTGTACTTGATATTTATGACGCATTATATGCCCAAGAAGATGTCGAACATGTCCTCGTCCGTCACGAACAAGCCGCAGCTCATATGGCGGATGGCTATGCCAGATCAACGGGTCAAACAGGTACTGTATTAGTGACATCAGGTCCTGGTGCGACTAATACGATAACAGGTATCGCTACCGCGTTTATGGATTCGATTCCTATGGTAGTGTTGTCGGGTCAGGTACCTTCTAAACACATTGGCGAAGACGCATTCCAAGAAACAGACATGGTGGGCTGTTCTAGGCCAATCGTTAAACACAGTTTTTTAGTTAAACGTGCTGTAGATATTCCTGAAGCCATAGCCAAGGCTTATTACATCGCTAACACAGGCCGTCCTGGCCCAGTTGTTGTAGACTTGCCTAAAGACATTGTGAATGTTTCAGAGGAGCATCCATACCAGTTTCCTGATGATGTCACTATGCGTTCCTATAATCCGACGCTTAAAGGGCATAACAAACAAATCAAGAAAGCTGTCAAAACCTTATTAGAATCGAAAAGACCCATTCTTTACGTGGGTGGCGGCGCAATAACTGCAGAAGCCAGTGATTTAGTGACCGAGATAGCTGAAAAACTACAAGCACCTGTGACTTCTACTTTGATGGGATTAGGCGCTTTTTCATCTGTGCACCAACAGTTTGTGGGTATGCTAGGTATGCACGGCAGATTAGAAGCGAATAAAGCGATGCATAATGCTGATTGTATTTTAGCTTTAGGTGCGCGTTTTGATGACCGCGTAACTAACAATGTGGATAAGTTCTGTCCACATGCGAGCATTATTCATGTTGATATTGATCCCGCTTCAATCTCTAAAATTGTGGGGGCACATGTGCCTGTGGTTGGAAGCGTCGATGAAGTGGCTAAGCAGTTGCTCAAAGAGATGGGAAAAATTGATGCTAAGGCACAAAAAGCAAAAGTAGCTGATTGGTGGGAGCAGATAACGCAGTGGCGTTCTCGCAAGTGTTTAGATTATAAAAAAGACAATGGGTTAATTAAACCACAAGAAGTCATTGAGTCTTTATATAAGCATACTAATGGTGATGCCTACGTCAGTTCAGATGTTGGTCAACATCAGATGTTTGCGGCACTTTATTATCCGTTTGCGAAACCTAGGCGTTGGATCAATTCTGGCGGACTAGGCACAATGGGCTTTGGTTTGCCTGCTGCTATGGGGGTTCAAATGGCTCACCCAGAAGCTGTATCTACTGTTGTCACTGGTGATGGTAGTATACAAATGAATATCCAAGAATTAGCAACTTGTATGCAATACAACTTACCAATCAAAATTATCTCCCTAAACAACCGTGCTTTGGGCATGGTTCGCCAATGGCAAGATATGATTTATAAAGGTCGCCATTCACATTCCTATATGGATTCAATGCCAGATTTTGTTAAGTTGGCTGAAGCCTACGGACATATCGGTATCAGGGTGACCAAACCTGAAGAGTTAGATGAGGCAATGGCAAAGTGTTTTGCCGCCAAAGACAGATTAGTATTTATGGACATAGAAATAGATCAAAACGAACACGTTTATCCCATGCAAATTAAATTTGGTGCAATGGATGATATGCGATTAAGCAAGACGGAGCGCACATAATGAGAAGAATTATTTCTGTATTAATGGAAAACGCACCGGGTTCATTGTCGCGTATAGTAGGTGTATTCTCGCAACGAGGGTTTAATGTCGATTCTTTGTGTGTCGCACCAACAGATGATAAAAGTTTGTCTCGTTTGACTATAGTCACAGTTGCTGATGACAAAGTCATCGAGCAGATCACTAAACAAGTCAACAAGCTAATTGATGTGTTAAAAGTGTCTGACTTATCTGAAGGTCATCATGTTGAACGAGAGTTGATGCTGGTTAAAGTGGCCACACGTAGTGAACTTATTCGAGCAGAAGTCAAACGCAACGTCGATATCTTCAGGGCTCAAATTGTGGATGTTGATGCTAACAATTACACAATTCAAGTGACTGGCACCAGTGACAAGCTTGATGCTTTTGCCCATGCTTTAAGTCAAAGTACTGAAATTATCGAAGCATCCAGAACAGGTGTTTGTGGATTGGCCAGAGGTGAAAAAGCACTACGTCCATAACATCAGCCTTGGATGATAAAAAAAGCCCTAACGGGCTTTTTTTGTAAGTAACTTTCAATAATCGCATAAAAAATTGCCATTCCAAGTCAAAAATACGCTTAAATGTAATATTAAAACTCTTTAATGTAATTAAATTACAGTATTTTTAATATCTTATTACACTAACCGTATTCTAAAAAGAAATATCATTTTTTAAATATACTATATAAAACAATGATTTGTGTGTTTGTTATTTGAGTTTTTATATTTTTTACAATTCTTTAATCAAAAACCTCCAGAAAAAAAACAACAAAATTTTGTAATTTAATTACAATTGGTTTCATCAGGTTGAGCAGCAAACTCACCGGCCATTATAAAATTATTGAAATTACTGGAGTGTTATTATGAAAAAGTTACTTTTATCTACTGTTGTTTGTGTTGCTACATTATCATTCAATGCAAGTGCATCTTTAAAAAGCGCTAACAACTTTAAGTTTGTTGGTGATACCCAATATGCTGAACTTTGCCAAGCGGCAGCGACTAACGATTTAGATTTGTTCAAAAAGAATGTAAGACAGCATGGTTTTCGTTTAAGTGCTAGCAAAAACAAAATGTTAATGCTTTTAACTAGCGAAGGTAACTTTGAATGTTCAGGCCAAAGTTTAGTTGAGTTTTCTAAGACTCGTGGCTCTCAAGATATTGCAGATTATTTAACAGGTTCTGATGCTAAAGTGGAAACTGCGTCAACCAGTAAATATAAATTTGTAGGTGACAGAGATTTTAAAAACTTCTGTAAATCTGCGGTAACAAATAATGTTGATTTGTTTAAACGTGCACTAAGCAGTCAAATTGGCGACTTAGGTTTTACCAAGAAAGAAGTAATGGGTAAGGTACTTGAAGCTGACAATGTGACATGTTCTGGTGTTAGCTTAGGAGAATTTTTCAAATCTCGTGAAGCCACTAATGTAATGAGCTATATCGCTGAAAAGTCTGCACAATAAGTCATATTCTTAGACACTTAATTGTTATTAAAAAAGCAAACAGTCTTCACTGTTTGCTTTTTTGTTAGTTTAAATAAATAGTAACTAGCGAAGTGAACTACCAAACAAGGGCGGCAAAGTGCTGTCTGCACATTGATTCGTATCTATCATTACCGCCTACCTCTACCTGTTCGCCTTCTTTGACTGCCTGACCACTTTCGTCGATCCTGACTACAAATGTCGCTTTTCGACCGCAATGGCAAATGGTTTTTAACTCTATCATTTTGTCAGCCCAAGCTAATAAATAACGGCTACCTTCAAATGTTTCTGCCAAGAAGTCTGTTCGCAGTCCATAGGCCAATACAGGGATGTTGAGGTTGTCGACCACATAGATCAGCTGTTGTACTTGTTGTTTAGTTAAAAATTGTGCTTCATCAATAAACAGGCAATCTACCTTACCTTTTGCTAGTAGCGCCTCTACGGCTGATTGCATATTCGTTTCTGGAGTAAAAAGGTGCGCTTCAGATTCTAGGCCTATTCTAGAGGCCACTTTCCCTATACCAAACCTATTGTCTAATGCGGCAGTGAAAATTTCAGCATTCATACCTCTTTCGGCATAGTTATAGGCTGATTGAAGTAAAGAAGTGGATTTGCCAGCGTTCATTGCCGAATAATAGAAGTAAAGCTGCGCCATGTATAAATTATCTCATTACAAAAGACGCTATTTTGCCTTGAATAGCGACAAATTTAAATCGTCAATAGAAGGTCAGGGCAAGGTTTACGAAAAAATACTCGTGATAGGATTTTGCCACACGATTAAGTCTTCATTTTTCATGGGTTTGGCAAAGAAATAACCTTGAAGGTAATCGACTCCCATAGCAGACAATGCAAGGGCTTGTTCTTTTGTTTCGACTCCTTCAGCAATAGTTTGGCAATTTAACTCTCGTGCGATAAATAACGTGGCGCGAATAATTGCTTCGCCTTTCCCTTCAATGTTGTCTACAAAAGACTTATCTATTTTTACGTAATTCACTGGTAAAGATTGGAGTTGCGATAACGACGAATACCCAGTACCAAAGTCATCAATTGATACATCAATTTTGCGATCTTGGATTTGCTCTAATTGGTGGCGAATTTTGACTTTGTTTTCGACAAAAGTCGACTCTGTTACTTCAAGGTGCAGCCTTTCGGGCGCCAGACCACTGCTACGAAGGCAGTTATCTAACAACCTAATAAAACCATCATCCATCAACTGAATAACCGATACGTTAACTGACACAGCTGCCTGTTGACTGAATTGCCAATGGTTTGCATCCATACATGCTCGATTTAATACCCATGCGCCTATTTCCTTAATTAGCCCAGACTTTTCGGCTAAAGGAATAAATACATCAGGTCCAATAAATTTACCGTTAAAATCCCATCTTAATAGTGCTTCAAATGCAAAAGACACATTATCTTTTGCGGTCTGTATAGGTTGGTAACATAAAAATAATTGTTTCCTTTCTATCGCATGTTGCAAACCTTCTAAGATCATTTGAGATGCAGTGATTTTTACTTTTAGATCATTTGAAAACAAACGAGGGCGTTTTTTACCTGAGCGTTTTTGCTCACACATGGTTAGATCGGCAAGTTGAATCAGCTCGGTAGCCGACAAACTATGGGCGGGAGCCATCGCAATACCGATTGACGCAGATAGGTGTAATTCATTTCCGTGTACAAAAATAGGCTGTGAAATGCTCGTTGTAATAGCTTTAGCAATAGCCATAGCGGTGTCTTGATCGCTATAAGGTAAAGCCACTAAAAATTCATCTCCATTCCAGCGACCAGCACGGTTATTTTCAGAAAAAGCTGAAATCCTTTGAGTGACTTGTACTAGTACACTGTCGCCCACCTGATGCCCCATAGTATCGTTAATTTTTTTGAAGCCATTGAGGTCAATAAATAACAGTGCCAATGGACTATCTTTGATAATTGATTGTTCTATTAAGGTCTCGAGGCAGCTAGTAAAGGCTTTGCGATTGACTAGCTGTGTTAAAGGGTCAATATTACTAAGCTGATATATTTCATCGGTTCGACGTTTAACTTCGTCTTCTAAATTGATATTAACTTGGCTGAGTTCATTCGATGTGACTTCTAATTCTTGATTAGCTTGGGCCACATGATTTTTCTCTTTTTCCATCTCTTGAACAAGCAAGGAATTTAAGTTTTTTTGGTGTATAGCGTCTAAAGTAAAACGCGAAGCTCTCATACAGGTAATCAACATGACTAAAGCAAAACCTAAACCTAATATGCCTAAGATTTGCCGTTCTTCAAAAGTAGATAATATTCCCATTAAAGACATGGGAATCAACAGAATCATTGAATAACTAATGGAGATAAAGCGACTGGCAGCCAACAGAGAGGCAGAGCTCCCAGCCAACGAACACAAAATTACAATGGGGAAAAAAAGCTCGAGGTTATTGAGCTGGTTAAAAAATATCACTAGATATAAGGACCAAGCTATGGCGGTAGCAATACTGCCTAAGGCGTAACGTTGTATACCTAATAAGCCAGACGAGGCTGATTTACTACTTTTTGATTTCCACTCTATTAAGTCGAATAGGCGCAACAGCAAAATCGTGTTGATGGAGAACCACCAAATAAGTTGATTTAAACTCGTCTCTACACTACTAAATCCAAAAATCATTATACTGCTCGCTACAGCACTGATGAGGATCCCAGGTGAGCCGTTATCATACAACAATTTAGCAGCGTCTAAATTAGAAGCTTTTTGGATAGTTATGTTGGTTTTGATATAAACATACCTTACGAAAAACAAACCACTAATTATAACTCTTAAGATATAAAATTTTAAGGGCTATTGGTAGCATTAAAGAGCAGTGTAATATTAATCCTAAATTAGTCTAGTTTAATTTAGTATAAAGAAGAGGCAGGGTGGCTAAAAATGTCACGGTTATTTGAATTGCAGCAAGATCCTTCTAAGTCACTTAACATGATTTTTTTGACTGCTAAAGGGAGTGATGACAGGTTCAACAGGTGTTAAAATTGCGTTAAACTACGCTCGTCAAAGTGACTTGCATTTAAGGTTAAATTAAACTTAGAAGCTAGGCTATCAAGCTCTGCTTGTTGGACAGTTAATTCATCTAAAACTATAGTGTTATCATCTAGTTGCCATAATAAGCGTGACCCGGCATAACTATAGTGAATAGCAAGTAACGCGTCAGTGTTACCAGCGCTACTTGCGACTTTTAGTTTGGGCATTTTGCGGTTTATTTTATTGAGGGTTTGTTTTAACTCCCAAACGTAGACCACTTCCGTCATAAAGTTGTGGCTCCGGTATTTATTTAATAACCAAGCAATAGTCACACTCGTAAACACCACTCCTAATAGGTTCCAATGAAAATGCCTACCACTTTCATCGGGAAACAAAGCGATAAGTGTTTGAGAAATAACTAAACTACCCATTGCTAAGCCGCCGATACATCCTGCTATCACTAGGTTTAAGTGGCGCCTATAACGTGCTTTATTGATTTTAATGAGTTGCATATGTGCCTATAGATAAGATATCAAATGGGTTAACGTAAAGGGTATCTAGTCTGCACAATGGTGTCCATGAGTTGCAACCGACTGCCTTGATAATTTTCTCGCTGATCAGTGATTCTGGTGCAGATCAATAGATACCCACTTATGTATCATCTCTGCTAATTGCTCAGACACAAAAGGTTTAGATAAGTAATCGTTCATGCCCGCTGCAAAACATTTAATATCATCATCTTTCATTGCATTGGCGGTTAATGCAATGATTGGGACAGTGTGATCAAACTGTTGTTGTTTGTTTGCACGAATATGTTTGGTCGCATCGTAGCCATTCATTATAGGCATTTGGCAATCCATTAAAATCAAGTCAAAAGGTTCGCTATGGCTTCTTAACATATTTAAGGCTTCTTGACCGTTTTCAGCAATTTTGAACTGGCAATTTAAGCTTTTAAGCATTTCCATTACAACTTGCTGATTAATATAATTATCTTCTACTATCAATATATTAGGTTGTTTCTGGTTGGACACTTCAGGTAAGGGGGGGGGCTGAATTTGTTGTTTTTTATCGCTATATTCAGGGTTTAATGATGCTAAAAGTACACTAATAAGGGCATCTGGTTTTAGGGGTTTTCCAAGGTAACCATTGATTTTGATTAGCGCATTTTGTTCTGCCTTATTTGCATCAACGTGGGCTGCCATTAGAAATATCGCCAATTTAGCAAAACGTTGGTCAGACCGAATCACTTTACTAAGCTCTATACCGTTCATACCTGGAAGCGCTAAATCAATGAGTACATAATCGAACGCTTGTTCAACACTATAGGCATTCCTTAAGGCGTTGAGCGCTTCAGGGGCGTTATTCGCACATTGAACTTCAATTTCCCCTTGTTTTAAAAAACGCACAATAGACTGTTTTAGACTGATGTTCGAATCGACAACAAGCAGCTTTTTGCCACTTAAAGGTGCCAGCATAGTGTCTGTGGATTGCAGCGATGTTCGACTTGTTGGTTCAGATTTAACAGTAAAACAAAAGGTAGATCCTTGTGAGCCACTACTCACTATACTAATTTGACCTCCCATCATTTCGCATAACTGCTTACTAATCGCTAAGCCTAATCCAGTGCCGCCATGCTCTCGGGTGCTTGAACTATCGACCTGCATAAATTTTGTAAATAGCTGCGCTTGCTTGTCCTTGGCTATACCTTTACCTGTGTCACTTACTGTAAATTTTAATAATTCGTCGAGATCCACCTCGACTTTTAAAATTACTTCGCCCTTTTCAGTAAACTTAATGGCGTTGTTCAGTAAGTTGTACAACACTTGTTTGACTCTGTTTGGATCGATTTTTACCCATCTAGGTAATTTAGGGGCAATATCCAATATTAGTTCAAGGTCCTTGTCATGGGCGCGAGCGGCCAAAGTGTCGATGGTATCGCTTAGTAACGAATATAGGTTAACTTCTTGTATTTCAATATTGAGTTTGCCAGCTTCTATTTTTGAAAAGTCCAAAATATCGTTTATTAGATGTAATAAAGATTGGCTGCTAATTTTAACGAGCTGCGCAAAGTGGCGTTGCCTTTCATCTAGGTTAGAATTTAAAAGTAAATCGTTCATACCTAAGATGCCGTTTATTGGAGTACGAATTTCATGACTCATATTGGCCAAAAAATCACTTTTTGCTTGACTGGCTTCTTTGGCTTGTTCTTCTGCTCGCTTCAGTTCAGTGATATCTTGAAAGGCACCTCTTAGAGAGGTTGCTACACCGTTAGTGAATTCGGCATAACCCACAGCACGTACCCAAAGTTCGTTGCCTTTGGCTGTGATAAAAGCAGTTTGGATATCCCAAGGAATGCCTTTCTTAATGGCTAATTCAACCGCTTTTGTTATTTTAGGTCTTGTTTCTGGGGCGTAAAAGTCTAGGGCTTTTTCTAGGTTAATTTCGGAACCAACAGGTAGTTCGTGGATGTTATACACAACATCTGACCAAATGACTTTATTAGTCAATAAATCAAGTCGCCAGCCTCCGAGTTTTGCCATGGCCTCCGTGCGTTCCAATAACTCTTGTTGAAATTGTCTTTCCTTTTCCAGCCTTTTTGTCTCGGTGATGTCGGTTTCAATGGCCATAAAGCCAACGAGCTTTTGTTGTTCATATAACGGCTTACAATTTATTTGCAACCAATAAGGGGCGCCATTTTTATGGTAATTTAAAATATCTACATTAAAACCTTGCTTGTTCTTAAGGGCTTTACTGATATCTTTTATTGTTTGTGGATCGGTATCCGCCCCCTGTAAAACTGAACCGGGCGTGCGGCCTATTAATTCATCTAAACGGTATCCACTGACTTGGGTGAACATTTTGTTAACCCAAGTTGTTTTTCCCTCTACATCCGTTAACACTACTGAATTAATTGTTTCCTCAGCTACTTTGGCCAGCACCAAATTTTCTTTTAGGCTTTGTTTTAAATTTTCCTGAATAACGAAGGTTTCAGTGAGATCGTAGTTTACCCCAATCACTTTAGTTACTTTTCCCGTTGGGTCACTCACCGAATGTCCATAGGCTTTTATGTAGCGAATTTGCTTATCAGGTGTGAGTATTCTGAATGTGGTATCAAACTTTTTACTTTTTTCTATTGTCAATTCTAGCGCTTGGAGCAGAGTGTCTTTATCTTCGGGATGTAACGATTCTTGCCACTCTGATGCTGTGCCATTAAATTTTTTGGGATCATGTTGATAGAGCAAAAACATTTGCTCATCCCAAATCAGTTGTTTGGTTTCTACATTAAACTCCCACACGCCAATTTGAGATGCCTCTTTCGCTATCATAAGGCGTTTATTAGTACTATCTAGTTGCTCTTGAGTGCTTTTTAATTTTGATGATTCAGTAAGGGTGGCAATAACAGAATGTTGTTGTTTATAAAAGGACGCTTTTAAACTGATGGTGACAAAAAACTCGTGGCCATTTTTATGTAAGGCAGGTAACGCTTCACTTTTTTCTCCATGGCGTTCGCTATTGGTATTGAAAAATTGTTGGATGTGGTTTTGATGTCTAGCTTTATAGAGTGCGGGGACCAAATCAGCGATATTCATATTCATGAATTCTGAGTGTGTATAACCAAACATTTTCACGGTAGACTGATTAGCGAAAAGAATTTCGCCTAAAGAAGAGACCTCAAAAATAGCACTGGATACTGAATCCAAAATAGCTTGGAGTCGCTCAATTTCTTCGACATTCTGGTCATTTGATTTAGTTGACTTGTTATCTTCCATTGCACCTCTAACCGTTACTGACAGACTTTCTTATCGTTAACATTTTCCAGCTTAGCACTTTTTCATGTTTCCAATCGGTTTTCCGTATTAAACTAAAGGCAATGAATTAGTCGGAGATCAGTTTGTCAGCAAAAAAAGTAGTCGCTCCTAAGTTTGAAATAGAATTTTTCTTACCAAAATATTGGTTAACTTGGTTAAGTATTTTAATTTTGTATAGCATTTCTTGGTTACCTTACAAGATACAACTACTTATAGGTAAGTTGTTGGGTAAATTACTAAAAGTTGTCGCCAAAAAACGTTATCGCATAGCCAAACGAAATATTGAATTGTGCTTTCCTGATTTGAGTGAACAGGAACGCGCGGTAATGTTAAAGACTAATCTCGACAATGCTGGTTTGGCAATACTCGAAACCAGCATGGGATGGTGGTGGCCATCTTGGCGAGTGAATGGTATCGCTGAGTTTGAAGGCCGTGAACATATAGAGGCTATTTTGGCAAAAGGCAAAGGGGTATTGGCCTACGCGATACACAATATGAACCTTGAATTTGCCTGTAGAATATTAGGCCGAGAATACCCATCAGTAGTGTTTTACCGCAAACATAATAATCGTCTGATGGAGTACATGCAGTATTATGGTCGTAATCGAGCCAACAAATATATGGTTCACAAACGTAACGTGAGGGGCTTGATCCAAGCGTTAGATGACGGTGAATTATGTATTTATCTGCCGGATCAAGATTATGGTCGCACTAGATGTGAATTCACCCCGTTTTTTGCGGTCTCAGAAATGGCGACTACAAAAGGTTCTTTATTATTTGCTAAGCAAGCCAATTGCGAAACAATATTTTTAGTATCGGTTAGAACCAATAACGGCTATAAAATTATTGCATTGCCGGGACTGGAGAATTTCCCTTCGGGTGACGATAAGTATGATGTGACACGCATAAATAAAATGATTGAAAAAATGGTAATGATTGCACCAGAACAATACCTATGGATGCATAAGCGTTTTAAAACCAGACCAAATGTTGATGATCCGTCTTTATATGATTAACAGCAATAATGAGGTTTAACATTGGTTAAAATGTGTAATGAAAAAAACTAAACAAGTCTCAAATTCTTTATTTTGGCTCAAGCATGTGTTCTTGGCCCTGATTATTATCGCGATTGCGGCAGCGGTATTGGTCATGCAAAAAAGTAATGAGTCTTCAGTGCTTCCTGAAGGAAACATGGGGAAAAAGAGTATTGCAAGTAATATGAGTAATTTTTATGCAGATTATCGCTTGTCATCTCGCCATCCTCGTGAAGAAGAGTTGGGAGACTTTGTTATGGAGGTGAAAACCTCTGATAAACCCTTAGGTGAGCGTTTGCAAAAAATGGAAAGCCTACAAAAACCTATCTCAGGAAGATGGGTAGGGGAGCACAAACATCGTATGTTCAAAGCGGGAAGTACACTTAGAAGTGCTATTACCGATTATGCTCAGTCAGAAGGTATGCAGGTCATTTGGGAGCTTGACCAGGACTTTATTGTCAAACACCCCTTCCAACTTGACGATTCGATTTTAGGTAGTTTAAAAATTATTGCTAATGCCATAGACGCTAACTTTAATGGTGAGGTCAAAGCTTACATGTGCCCCCGTCAACGTTCTTTAGTGATTACTGCCAAATCCTCTGAATATTTAGAAACACAATGTGCCGAAGCGCGTAAATAAAGAGCATTATTAATACTCATTATTGTGCTAGTTCGACTAAATATTTGTGCCAGATTGCTTTTACTTTTATTTGTAGATCTACAAGGGATGCGTTGACTTCTACTAATGCCCCATTTTGTAAGGCCAGTCTGTGGGCATAGTTGCGATACTCCAAATAGGCTTGAATGAGAATATCTGCTTCAGCTTTAGTTAGTAGCGATAGTTTTGCTAAGTCCGCTAAGATCCTCACATTATCAGGCCACTTGGCTAGGCTAGGGAAAGCACTGGTGTGAGCCAATAGCATAAACTGCACAATAAACTCTATGTCTGCTATGCCCCCAGCGTCTTGTTTTAAATCTATATTTTCGGCATCTCCTTTGGCCAAATGAGCACGCATTTTTACTCGCATCGCGACCACTTCTTCTGCCAATTCTACTAACACCCTTGGTTTAGAAAGTACACTTAGCCGAATGGCACTAAAACGTTGCTGTAATGTGTTGCCGCCTGTTATAAATCTGGCTCGGCCAAGTGCTTGGTGTTCCCAAGTCCAGGCATTTTCAGTTTGATAGGTAGCAAAACCCTCTACATGGCATACCAGTAACCCAGCGTTACCTGAGGGACGCAGTCGCATATCCACATCATAGAGTAGGCCTAATCCGGTTTTGATCGTGAATATATGCAAAATACGCTGTGCAAGTTTGATATAGAAAGCCGTGGCGCCTATAGGTTTATCACCATTAGTTTGTTGTTGGCCGTCGCAATTATGTATAAAAACCAAATCTAGGTCGGAGCCGTAACCCAACTCCCAACCGCCCAGTTTGCCATATCCTAAAACTGCAAAACCTTTGTCTTGCATCGTTTTAGCACCATGAGTTTCACATACTGGCACACCGTGTTTAGCCACTATTTGTAGCCAAGCGAAGTCAATCACTTGCACAATAATGGCTTCGGCCAGATGGGTTAAATGATCGCTGACCTGCATTATGGGTAATGCATTAGAAATATCTGCCGCGGCGATTTTTAATTGTTGGGTCAATTTAAACTGGCGCAGGGTTTCTATTTGCAGTTCGAGATCTTCAGGCTCTACTCGCAGTAAAGCCTGACGCAGTTCATCAGCATATTGATTAAAGGCTACCGGTTGATACAGAGAAGCCGGGTTGAGTAATTCGTCAAGTAGTAACGGAAAACGCGCAATTTGTTCGGTCACCCAAGGACTCGCTGCGCAAAGTTTAACTAAGTGGAATAAGGCTGCTTGGTTTTCAAATAACAACTGTAGGTAGGCTGTACGCCCTAATATGGCATGTAAAACCGACAATACACGTTTGAATAATTCAACATGATTGTGTGCCGGTGAGCTTAAGATTTTATGGATAATGACAGGCATTAAATTGTGAAGGGTCATGAGCCCTCGTTGCCCAATGCGCTGTTTGGTGAGGTTTTGTTTAAATGTCTCTATTTGCTGGTGTATTTCTGCGCCAATAGGCAAACCAGTCGTTGTGGTGACTTCATCCTCTAAATGCCAGTGATTTAATATACTTTGGGTTTCTTGTGGATCCAGCTGTAACTGCCAAAGATCCTTTGCCCCTTGTTGTTGTTCGTCTGCCACATCATCTTGCAGTACAGTGTCTTCTTTCACTAACAACGAAAATTGCTGGTGGACAATACCGCTATGCAACGCCAATTGTTGTGTAAGATCTTCGTAGTTATTGATGCCTAACACAGTTAATAAGCGTTTTTGGTCAGTGTTATTGTCAGGCAAAACTTGGGTTTGTTTGTCGGCAAATTGTTGTAAACAATGCTCTACCTTTCTCAACCATAAGTAACTTTGATGAAGATCTGTGGCGCTTTGAGCAGGTATGATTTGTAAATTAACCAGTTCTGTTAGTGCTAATTTTAAGCTTTGTACCTTTAAACTAGGCTCTCTTCCACCATTGATGAGTTGTAAGCTTTGTACTACAAATTCGGCTTCCCTAATGCCACCTTCCCCTAACTTAATATTATTGGTGAGGCCACGTCTACGCACTTCTTGTTCAATCATGGATTTCATATTGCGCAATGATTCAATGGCACTAAAGTCCAAATAGCGACGATAAATAAAAGGCTGCAGGATATCTGATAATTGCTGCGAGTAAGGGCAAGGAGTATTTAAAATAGACGCTTTGAGCATAGCGTAACGTTCCCAGTCTCTCCCTTGCTCTTGGTAGTAATCTTCTATGGCATCAAAATGCATCACCAATGGGCCGCTGTCACCAAATGGTCTGAGGCGCATGTCCACTCGATATACTTGACCGTCAGAGGTTATTTGATCTAGTGCAGTGATGAGTTTTTGGGCTAACTTAGTAAAAAATTGCTGGTGTTCAACAGACTTTCTGCCACCTGACGTGTTGCCTTGTTCTGGATAACTGAAAATTAAATCGATGTCTGATGAAAAATTGAGTTCGCCGCCTCCTAATTTACCCATGCCAAGAATCAACATAGGTTGTGGGCCAAACTCACCCTCAGGTACGCCAAACTGAGGCTGTAAAAAGTCATAAAGCCAGGTGTTAGTTTGAATGATTAATTGTCGCGCCAGTTCAGACACTTGTGCTAAAGAATTCTCGATTGATTGCATATTGGTTAAGTCGCGCCATGCAATTCTCAGCATATGAAAATTTCGAAATTGTCTTAGTTGCTGTTGTAAAACGGCTTCGTTGTCCACCTTAGCCAACAATTGCAATAACTTGTCTTGGTAATCTACTTGTTCAACAAACAGTATTTCTTCAAGTAGTAAAACATCTAACCAAGTGGGGTTTCGTGAACATTGCTCAAAGATAAAATCACTCAATGCAAAGGCTGTTTTGATCTGTTCTGAAAACTTTTGGTATTGCTGAGAAAATTTTTCATGGGATAGAAATATCTGCCAACGTTTAATGCCTAGTTCATTTAGTTCTGGTGGCAGTGATATAGGGGCGCTATCTTGCATTATTTTTATCCTTATCCAGTAACATATTTTTTATTGGGGCATCACAAAAACAGTTGTTGACCAATTTAATTTTGTTGGCTTTACTAAGTTTTTTCAGCCAAATTTCCAACTTTAATGCCTTTGAATGACCCTCCACCTCACAACTAAATTTCAGAGTGAGCGGGCCTTTGCCTTTTAGTGCTTTGGCACATTTAGTCCCGCTAGACTGATGTTCCTCAAAGCGTCGTTCAATGTCGGTACAAATGCCAGTGTAGTACTGACCTAATTTGTTTTCGATTATGTAGATGTACCAAGGAACCACGAGTTTGCCATCACAGTTGTTTTAATTAGGAGAGGGATTGTACATGATGAGTGAAATTCGACTAGTGGGGCTGTGCCCTAGCGAACACTTTAATACCTAGTTGATTAGGGGGGTCCTGTGTCACAACTATTTGATTTAAGTCTGTTGACTGAAGATCTAAGGGTATTGCCGACAGTAAGATTAACTACAACTGCTGCTATTTAATTCTTCAGTGTACAAGTGTACGCTGAAAATATACACTGCCATTCCTGCTTACCTTAGATCAAAATGCATGACCTCTACCAAAATTGCTATTCGCCCTTATTCTCCTTTAGAAGAATCGTTAAATGCTATAACTCACGGCTTGGGGTTTATTGCCGCTATTGTGGGATTGGTATTGATGTTGCTGCGCGCCGATGGAATATACGGACAAGTGGTGAGTGTGGTGTTTGGGGTTTCGATGATGATGATGTTTCTTTCTTCAACGCTTTATCATGGGGTAAGTCATCCTGATTTAAAGACGCTGTTGAAGACCATCGACCACAGTGCAATATATGTGTTGATAGCGGGTACTTACACGCCTTTAATGGTCTTAGCTGTGGGTGGCACTGTGGGCTTAGTGGCTATGGTGTTGATTTGGTCAATTGCGATTACCGGCATAGTGTTTAAGTGTTTCGCTAACAACCGTTTTCCTAAGTTGTCCTTAGTGACCTATTTGTTGATGGGGTGGCTAGCGATATTTTTTGTCTACCCTTTGTACAATTCTCTAGAATCCGCTGGCTTTTATTTACTCTTGGCTGGAGGTCTTTGTTATACAGTGGGTGTGGTATTTTATGCGGCTAAAAAAGTTCAGTTTACTCACGCCATTTGGCATCTGTTTGTTGCAGCGGGTTGCTTTTGCCATTATTTGACTATTTATTGTTACGTTATTTAATTGCTATGCCCTAGGCAGATAGCTTAAGCTAGCTTCATAAATTAGGCTAAAGCTCATAGGATTAAGTGACTTCTTATTATGTATGAAAATTATTACGGACTGACTTCTAAACCTTTCCAACTGACTCCCGATCCTAGCTTCTTTTTTGGTAGTAAATGGCACAAACGCGCCATGTCTTATTTGCAATATGGGTTATCTCAAGCTGAAGGCTTTATTGTTATCACTGGTGACATAGGAACGGGTAAAACCACCATTGCCAATAGTTTATTGGATGACATGCAGGAAGGTATAGTTGCAGCACAAATTGTTTCGCCAAAATTGTCACCCGATGAATTGGTGAAAATGGTCGCCAGCAAATTCAATGTGCCAGTTAAAGGTAGTACTAAGTCTGACATTCTAAATGATCTTGAAGCATTTTTAATGGGACTACACAAACAAGGTAAACGTGCTTTGTTATTGGTTGACGAGGCACAAAATTTACCCTTAGAAACCATTGAAGAACTGCGTATGTTGTCTAACTTTCAAGCCGGAGGTAAACCACTCTTGCAAAGCTTCTTGTTAGGTCAGGAAGAGTTACAACCTATACTGCGAGCGCCAAACATGGAGCAGTTTAGACAACGTATTGTGGCATCTTGCCATTTAGCACCTTTAACGGATGTAGAATGCCAAGGCTATATTGAGTATCGAATGCAGCACGCTGGCTGGGATGGTAGGGCCTTGTTTTCAGCTGAAGCCTATGATCGTATTTTCCAATTTACTCATGGTATTCCAAGAAAAATTAATGCCTTAATGGACAGGATCTTACTTTTTGGTTTCCTTGAAGAATTACAAACCTTCGACGAAGACGCCGTTGAAAATGTGATTAAAGAAGTCTCTGACGAGATGTTTTTGCCTGAAAAACAAGCCCAGACCCAAGCAAAGGCAAAAGGTATTCTCGATGGCGCTACTGAAGATGGCCAGGTTAAAGATGTTGAATATTATAAAACCATGCTAACAGAGTTAGTGGATGCCTTAGATAATGCCATCAGTCAAAAAATAAAACTCACTCGTTATATCGACCGTTTATTACAAAAAAAATATAAAACTTACGTGCGATTGAAGTCAGATGATTAATATAAGTCCGCATAAAACAACAAAAATTTCCCTTAATTTTGAATTAAGTTAAGTTTTTGTTAAAAAAGCCGATGAAATAATTGAACTAAAAGGTTAAGATCTTATCCGAAGGTTATATCGTACAATAATTATACAAAACTTAACCTTTAGTAAATTTGTTCCGTTTGGGGTGTTCTATGAAACGTTTAATTGGTGAAAGACGGCAAGCATCAGGTGTACATCCTGATGGACCAATGTTCAAGGAACGACGTAAAGCCTATTATCATGGAAAGTACAGTAAGAGAATGTTGTCTCTTATGTTACTAGTAAGTTGTGTGACCTTAATTATTATTAAACAAGGCGCTTAACTAAGTAAGCAAATTTAAAAAACCGTTGGTTGTTGTTTAAGTTAAACAGCAACCAACGGTTTTTTTATTGCGTGAACTTTTATTTTAAAAAGACTATCCGCAATTTCCAGTTAATTTGATTGTATTAATTTTGATTGAATAAATTCTGCGAGTTTTCCGCTGGCATGGGGATGCTGTGATTTTCCAGCAAACAAACATATCTTAATTGCACCTAACTTTGGCAAATAATTTTGCTGAATAATATCCAATTGTTTGGGCACACTACTTTTTGCCAACGCGCTAATTCCTAAACCTTGCTTAATAGCTGCAGTAATACCGCTAAGGTCGGCATTGGTATAGCTGATCCGCCATTGTTGGGTTTGTTGCTTTAGTTTATTGATAACACGACTTCTATATACACAACCATCTGGGGCTAAAACCAGCGACAAAGTCGCGTGAGAATAAGCCAAACTACGGTCGCCTACCCAGACTAACTCATCTATCAGTAATACTTGTCCGTCAACATCTACGTCGGGATCTACTAATGCTAAAACAAGATCAAAACCACTGAGGTTTTCATCTTTAAGCAGGGTTTTGCTCAATGCCGAGGTGACTTCTAGGGACACATCTGGATATAACTTACCAAATTCGCCAATGATGCTAGGCAGCAGGGTTGTGGCAAATTCACTTGGAATACCTAGACGTAATCTACCTTTCAACGACATGGGTTGAAATTGGCGAAAAATACTGTCGTTTAACTCCAGCATAGTTTGCGCGGTTTTATACACTTGTAAGCCGTCTTGATTAACAATTTGTCGTTGCCCTTGTTTGGCAAAGAGTCGTTTCGATAATTGTTGCTCTAAACGTTTTATTTGTAGGCTTACCGCAGGTTGAGTGAGTCCAAGTTTTTCCCCAGCTTTTGCAAAGCCGCCTAAATCTACCACAGCCAAAAAGGTACGCAGGTTATCCAAAGAGAGTTGTTTCATGTAAATAACCTTTATTTTAAAGAGTCTTAAATAAGAGTTTTAAATGATTATTCGATTATTCATAAGAAATGTAAATGTAAACATTACATATTTCAATTTGTTGTCGATGATTAGCGGCTCTATACTTTTGCCATTGTTTCACTACGGACACAGTATTTCATGGCTAATAAAACGGTTTTACATGCTAAACACTTGGAAGCAGGGGCCAAAATGGTTGACTTTCATGGTTGGGAAATGCCCATCAATTATGGCTCGCAAATAGAAGAACATCACGCAGTACGTAAAGATGCGGGCATGTTTGATGTGTCTCACATGACCATAGTAGATGTAACGGGCAAAGATGCTCAGGCTTATCTACGTTTTTTATTGGCTAACGACGTGGTTAAACTGCAAGACAAAGGCAAAGCGTTATACAGCGGCATGCTGAATGAAGCAGGTGGCGTTGTTGACGATTTAATTGTTTATTATTTCGACCAAACTAATTATCGTTTAGTGGTGAATTCTGCAACCCGTGAAAAAGACATGGATTGGTTGCTAAAACAAGCCGAGACATTCGACGTCACTATCACCGAACGTCCAGAATTTGCGATGATTGCGGTGCAAGGCCCTAATGCTAAAAGTAAAGCTGCAGAGTTATTTTCTGCCGCACAAAAAGAAGCGGTAGCAGGTATGAAAGCTTTTTTTGGTGTACAGGCCGAAGATTTATTTATCGCTACCACAGGGTACACAGGTGAGGCAGGCTACGAAATTATGGTACCAGCTGCAGATGCCGCAGACTATTGGCAAAAATTGCTAGATGTGGGTGTAGTTCCTTGTGGTTTAGGTGCAAGAGATACACTTAGACTAGAAGCAGGCATGAACCTGTATAGCCAAGATATGGATGAAACTATTTCACCTTTAGCGGCTAATATGGCTTGGACTATCAGCTGGGAGCCCAGTGACAGAAACTTTGTGGGTCGTCAGGCACTAGAACAACAAAAAGCCGCTGGCACAGATAAGTTAGTAGGCTTAGTCATGACCGACAAAGGGGTATTGCGAGCCGGCCAAAAGGTACAAGTAACAGGTGGCGAAGGCGTGATTACCTCAGGTACTTTTTCACCTACTTTGGGTCACAGTATTGCAATGGCCCGTGTACCATCAACAGTTGGCGACAGCGCTGAAGTTGAAATCCGCAAAAAGTGGGTTACAGTAAATGTGGTTAAACCCAGCTTCGTCAGAAATGGCAAAAGTGTCTTATAAGAATTCAGTTAATTAGATAATTATTAGGAACCAACATGAGCAATATTCCAGCAGATTTACGTTACGCCTCAACTCACGAATGGGTACGCCCAGATGGTGACGGAGTGTTTACTATAGGTATCAGCGACCATGCCCAACAATTATTAGGTGATATGGTGTTTGTTGAGTTACCAGATGTAGGTGCCGAAGTAGGTACAGGCGACGACATTGCTGTAGCCGAGTCAGTAAAAGCAGCGTCTGATGTGTATGCGCCAATCAGTGGTGAAGTGGTAGCGGTAAACGAAGACTTAGAAGACGCGCCAGAATTGGTTAACTCTGACCCCTATGGAGACGGTTGGTTGTTTAAAATCAAAGCGGATGATCCAGAAGAAGCAGCCGCTTTGTTTGATGCCGAAGGATACGAAGGCAGTATCGAAGACGAGTAACGCCTACTCAAAATAAGGGCTACATCGCCCTTAGGTCTTATTTAAATATTATTCTAGTAAAAGAGTGAGTACTGCTAAAACAGTTCTCACTTTTTAATCACATCAGGAATTTGTAGTCAGCTATGTCATTATCTCATTTTTCATTATCCGAACTCGAGCAAAAACAAGACTTTGTTCGCCGTCATATTGGTCCTAGCGAAGCTGAAATGGCAGACATGTTGTCTGCAATAGGGGCAGAATCCTTAGATGATTTAATGCAGCAAACTGTGCCCGAAGGCATACGCTTGTCCCAGCCGTTGCAAGTAGGTGAAGCACAAACCGAAGCGGACGCTTTGGCGTACTTAAAAAGTATTGCCAGTAAAAACCAAGTCATGCGCTCCTTTATTGGCATGGGTTATTACGACACCCTTACCCCTAATGTGATTTTACGTAACGTACTAGAAAACCCAGGTTGGTATACCGCTTATACCCCTTACCAACCAGAAATTGCCCAAGGCAGACTCGAAGCCCTACTCAATTTCCAACAAGTCACCATTGACTTAACAGGAATGGAATTAGCCTCAGCATCATTGTTAGACGAAGCCACAGCTGCCGCCGAAGCCATGGGGCTAGCTAAGCGTATCTCGAAAAACCGCAAAGCCAATACCTTTTTTGTTGCTGATGATGTACATCCACAAACCTTAGACGTAGTGCAAACCCGCGCCGATATGTTTGGTTTTGATGTGGTAGTGGGCAAAGCTGAAGATGCCAGTCAACACGATCTATTTGGTGCCTTATTGCAATACCCAGGCACCTCAGGCGCAGTCAATGACATCGCCGATATCATTGCCGCCGTACAAGCCAACAAAGGCATAGTAGCAGTAGCGGCTGATTTATTGAGCTTAGTGATGTTACAACCACCGGGTGAAATGGGCGCAGATGTGGTACTAGGTAGCGCGCAACGTTTTGGTGTACCTATGGGCTACGGCGGCCCACATGCCGCTTTTTTTGCCACCCGCGATAGTTACAAACGTTCTTTACCTGGACGTATCATTGGGGTGTCTAAAGATACTCGTGGCCGTCCTGCACTGCGTATGGCTTTACAAACTCGTGAGCAACATATTCGCCGTGAAAAAGCCAACTCTAACATTTGTACCGCCCAAGTATTGTTAGCCAACATGGCGTCATTCTATGCGGTTTACCACGGCCCAGTAGGGTTAAAAACTATAGCGTCACGCATTCATCGTTTTGCTGATATTTTAGCGGCTGGATTAGTCAAAGCAGGTTTTGAACTACTTAACAATACTTGGTTCGACACCTTAACTGTGAAAGTGGCTAGCAACAAACAACAGATCATTACGGCTGCCTTAGCAAGCAAACTCAATCTGCGTACTGATATTGATGGCGCACTGGGGATCAGTTTAGATGAAACCACTTCACGTGATGATCTTCAGGCCTTATACCAAGCCTTTGTAGGTGCCAACGTTGAGTTAGATATTAAAGCCTTCGACCAAGACATCATCGCCAACGGCAGTGATTCAATCCCAGCAGATTTAGTGAGAACCTCTGAGTTCTTAACTCACCCCGTATTTAACAGCTATCATTCTGAAACTGAAATGCTGCGTTATATCAAATCTTTAGAAGACAAAGATTTAGCCTTAAATCATTCGATGATTTCACTCGGCTCATGCACCATGAAGCTCAACGCCACAGCCGAGATGCTGCCAGTCACTTGGCCTGAATTTGGACAATTACACCCGTTTTCGCCAATCGATCAAGCGCAAGGTTACAAACAAATGATCGACGAACTGAGCGAATGGTTAATTGATATTACCGGTTACGATGCTTTATCTATGCAGCCCAACTCAGGGGCACAAGGTGAATACGCAGGTTTGATCACCATCCAAAAATATCATGAGAGCAGGGGAGAAGGGCATCGTAACGTCTGTCTTATCCCAAGTTCTGCCCACGGCACTAACCCTGCATCAGCACAAATGGTGAGCATGAAAGTGGTAGTGGTCAATTGCGATAAAAAAGGCAATGTGGATGTAGCCGACTTACGCAAAAAAGCCGCAGAAGTAGCCGACAACCTAGCCTGTGCGATGATCACCTACCCCTCGACTCACGGTGTATACGAAGAAACCATCAAAGAAATGTGCGACATAGTCCACGAATTTGGTGGTCAGGTGTATATGGACGGTGCCAACATGAACGCTCAAGTAGGTATTACCTCACCGGGTCATATTGGTTCAGATGTATCTCACTTAAATCTGCATAAAACCTTCTGTATTCCACACGGTGGCGGTGGCCCAGGTATGGGACCAATTGGTGTTAAAGCCCATTTAGCGCCATTTTTACCCAATCACAAAGTGGTAGCTGTAGAAAACGCCGGAGACAGCCAAGTGCGTGAACACGGCGCAGTTTCGGCCGCACCTTGGGGCAGTGCCTCTATTTTGCCAATCAGTTATATGTACATCAAAATGATGGGCAGCGCTGGCCTTAAAAAAGCCACCGAAGTCGCCATACTTAACGCTAACTATGTCGCCGAAAAATTATCGACCCATTACCCAGTGTTATACCGCGGCCGTAACAACCGCGTAGCACACGAATGTATCATTGACCTACGTCAGCTAAAAGAAAGCTCAGGTGTGACCGAAGTCGACATAGCAAAACGCTTAAACGATTATGGTTTCCACGCGCCAACTATGAGTTTCCCCGTAGCCGGTACGCTGATGATTGAACCCACAGAATCAGAAGCCAAAGTTGAACTAGACCGCTTCATAGAAGCCATGGCCTCTATTCGCGGTGAAATTGCTAAAGTAGAATCGGGCGAGTGGGATGGCACAGACAACCCACTACACAATGCACCTCATACATTAGAAGATATTTGCGACAGCAACTGGAACCGCAGCTATGACAGACATCTTGCCGCTTACCCAGTCGCAGCCGTTGCTAGAAACAAATTTTGGCCTTCGGTGAATCGAATTGATGATGTGTTTGGGGATAGGAACTTGATTTGTAGTTGCCCTTCGATAGAGAGTTATATTGAGGAATAGTTTCTACGTCATCCTTGAAACCTCAGCTGCATTGCCGTCGCTACTCGCCCCAATCACATATTAGTCATATGCTCATGGGACTCGTAGCTAGGCGGCTTTGCTGAGGCTCCAATGATTTAGTAGAAAGGGTATGTATTTTTTGGAAGGGGTTTCAAACTTTCTAATTATTTGAAGAAACGAGCTTAGGCTCGTTTTTTTGTTTTTGTGGCTACGCCGTTTTTATGCGCTGGCGCTTACTGGAATCCATGCCTTTTTTCACACGAAATCCCTTTCGCCCGACTTACTTTTTGCCTACAGCAGCAAAAAGTAAGCAAAAAGTGCCGCTCGAGGGCAATGCTCTTCATCCACTTATCTACTCATTTTTGCAGGTCGTAATAATTCGTTCCAGACGAGCTATTACTCAATCGCCTGTCCTTGGCGATTGACCTACAAAAATGAGCAGATAAGTGGCGAGCTTTGAGTCGAGGGTAGGTCAAGTGCATCGGCCACTTGGTGGCCACATTACCGACAAGGAATTTTAGGTTGCTTTGTTAGTAATTAACATGGATGTCCTCTTAATTACTGTTTAGGAAGAAGTTTAGACTTCTTGTTTCCAATAAATTTTTCTTGAACTTCCAAAGGTATTTCTAGTTTTTCTGATATCCATGCCTTGTCTTTATAGCTAACAAAATTTAAATATTGAAATTGTAAAACAGAAGCTTTAAGTAATCTTTCTGCAAGAAATTTTCCTTTTAACGATTTTGATATTATTTCAAGCTCTTTTCTAGGAATACTGCTCTTATTTGACTTAAACTCCAATTGAATATTTGCATTTATCAAACAGTAAGATGGCGTTAATGTTTCTTTGTTAAGTTTGCTAAAAAGGTCAATGAGTTCTCTATGTCCAATCGAGGTGCTAATTTTTTTAATTACGTTGAATGATAAACCATAGACCAATTGTATAAAGGACTGTTTACTCATTTCAACAATTTTTTCATCAGATAAATCTGATTCATTTTGAATAAATTTATGTATGATTTCAACTAGCTCTGTTTTGATGTTTTTAGTTGAAGTTAAATAGAAACTTAGAAAACGGAGCCCAACATTTATTGCTTCTTTAGCCAATTGGTTTAATTGATCTTGCTCAATAGATGCATGTCTATTTTTAATTATTTGCCCGATAATCTCTACACTTCTGACGGATCTAGTAACATCTCTTAAATATTGTGATATTTCTTCAGCTTCATTTTCATCAAGATTGTAAGTTTCATCTTCTTTACGGCTATTAGTTGCTTCGTGCCTATCTTTTTGCTGAAGGTGTTCCTTACGAGCCTGAAGAACATCATTACGGTGTTTTAATACCAGTTCTGGAATTTCGTCCAGAAACTCCTTTAAGAATTCAGTTTCTTCTTTGCCTAATTCTGCTTCTTTTTCATTCGGGAACACATTTGTAGTTCGTTCAATAATTTTATCAATTACTTTTTTACTTCGAGTATGGTGGGTAATAAAGATCAATATATTTGAACTCTGTTCCATATGGAGTGTGTCACACAATCGGTCAATAAATTTTATTGCTTCCTCATGATCAGCCATATATTTTGCAACATAAAAATAGAATATGTACCTATATTTGAATTCAATTAAATCTTCTGTCGTTTTAATTAATTTTGATTTTTGGAGGTTATTGAGTATTTCTTCATGAGAATTAATATGAAATTTACTACTATAGATTTTTTGGAATTTATTTAGTTGGGCATTAGATAATGCAATATTTTCGGCACTATACATGTTGAAAGCTAGATGAGTTAAATAGTTAATATACTTGTCAATTTCATTTGCTTTAATTTTGGCTTTTTTCAGGTTCTCTTGAATAAGAATTTGATAACAGTATCCATGGGATGTTAGTGAATAGTCTTGCGTTTGTGATGACTCTAAAGTTTGCACAATCATCAATATAAATAGTGGCTTTGGTGGTACAATATTTTTTCTAATAATGGCATCAAGCTGACTAGAAGCGGTGTCTACGAGTTCAATTAACTCTACGTCTTCAATATGTTCGCTCCTACCAATTGAATACCAAGTTTTTAAAAGCTCATCTCTTCGTTCATAACCTAAAGGGAGTATTTCAAACCATTCAAAGTCATCGAAAAGTGTAATTACATCTTCTTGATATCGAATTGAATCATCAGAAATTATAATTACTTTGTCAAAACGGCTAATCATATTTTTCAGGAAGCTACTCAAAGTTCTGGTATTTAATTTTGCTTCATTTATATTGTCCAAAATGAGAACTTTGTTTTCTTTACTCTGTTTGAAGGTTTTGATGTCCAAGTTCGAGTATTGATGTCCTATTGTCTTCCCAATTATCTTATCCGTGTCAGACGAATTAAGCTCAGAACCATCAAAATATAAAGGAATGTGGCCAGTTGTTACGAGTGAAGAAAATAGTCTTTTTGAAAAAGAAGTTTTTCCACTTTGTTCTTCACCTAATATCAGAGTTAATTCTGGTATTTTATTATAATTTTTAAAGGACTCAGAGTTTTTGGTTACTTCGTAATCTTCTAGATCATCCCGAAAACCTTTGAAATCCGGATACACATAAATATCATCCAAAGTAACGGTATCTTTATGCGGGTGTTGGAAGTTTATTTCAGTGTTATTTAGAAATTCCAAAAATGAAGGACATAATTCATCCTTTTCGGTTGATTCAATTATAGTTTGGTTGCTTTCAATAGAAGTTTTTTTACTCGTTTTAATTTCTTGAATAACTCTTTTCAATTGTTCTGTAACTTGGAACCAACCTTTATTTTGATTTTCAAAATCAGTGATTGGTGTGCCATCAAGTGGAATACAAGTGTATTCTTTGATTTCTGTGTCGAGCCACATACAATGGTCAACTATGATAGGAAAAACTTTAGAGTTATGATTCTCAGCCTGTTTTAAAGCCCTCGTCAATTCTTCTTCCACGCAATAATAAGAATTTAGAAAATCCTGAGTAATTAGCAAACATACGATATCCGAACTTTCTAAATTGGCTATGATTTCTTCATTTAGTTTACTACCAGTCAGAAGCTGGCGGTCATTCCACTCACTAATTTCATTATTTCTTTTTAACGTTGCCAAAAACTTACAAAAGGTGATTTTATGTTCTTCATTTGCATGGGCATAACTGATAAATACTCGTGCAGGCTGCATCAACTAATTCCTATTTATTATGATTTTAACTACGTTAAATTTTTATCCATACTAACAGAGCTGTTTCGCTTAACAAACTATCGGGGTCAAAAGTAAAAGGGGTCACCCATAAGTCGGCCGTTGTCAACAGTGCGATAAATAGCATAAAAGGGGTCATAGCATAAAAGGGGTCAGAGTCAATTTAAGTGAACTAAATAGCATAAAAGGGGTCCATAAAAGGGGTCAGAGTCAATTTAAGTGAACTATACTTTTATTTATTAATTAAAAGAGGTTGGTTTCATGGCGAGAAGGCTGCGAGTTTCTAGTGCGGGAGTGCCCGAACACATAAAGTAAAAGGGGTCAGAGTCAATTTAAGTGAACTATGAGTAAAAGGGGTCAGAGTCAATTTAAGTGAACTATGAGTGGAGTAAAAGGGGTCAGAGTCAATTTAAGTGAACTATACTTTTAT
>TARA_R110000751_G_scaffold4210_27_pt1 | contig 28393 bp, 25 predicted proteins | sample TARA_R110000751 | Tara Oceans TARA_R110000751 (sample SAMEA4398001) | marine metagenome | biome: Polar Biome; feature: [MES] marine water layer (ENVO:01000295) within the mesopelagic zone...; material: water (ENVO:00002006), including particulate matter (ENVO:01000060) such as...... | reverse complement strand
ATGATTTACGGAATGCGCGGCAGTTTCAAGCTTGGGAATCATACCGCCTGCAGCTGTGCCGTCCGCGATCAGGTCCGGAATGCGCGCCACGGGGATCTCGCGGATCAGGTTTTTCTGCTTGTCCAGCACGCCGGCGACGTCCGTCAGCAGCAACAGGCGGCTCGCCCCCAGCGCTGCCGCCAGGGCCCCGGCCGCCGTATCGGCATTGATATTGTAGCGCGCGCCGTCATGGCCGACACCGACCGGCGCCACGACCGGGATCAGCTGCGCGTCATTGCGCAGGATCGCGTCCAGCACGGTCGTATCGATCGCGCTCGGCTCGCCGACAAAGCCGAGATCGAGCACCTGTTCGATATGGCTGTCAGGGTCCTTGCTTGTCTTGGTCGCCTTTTCGGCGCGGATCAGGTTGCCGTCGGAGCCCGACAGGCCGACCGCCTTGCCGCCCGCCTGGTTGATCGCGCGAACGATGGATTTGTTGATCGGCCCGGACAGGACCATTTCGACGACTTCCATCGTCTCCTCGTCGGTCACCCGCAGGCCGCCCTTGAATTCGGACACGATGCCCAGCTTTTCCAGCAATTTGCCGATCTGCGGCCCGCCGCCATGCACGATCACCGGATGGATGCCGAGCGCCTTCAGCAGCACGACATCGCGCGCAAACCCCGCCGACAAGGCCGGGTCGACCATGGCATGGCCGCCATATTTGACGACGATGGTCTGGCCCGCATAGCGCTGGATATAGGGCAGGGCCTCGGACAGGGTCTTGGCCGTGAACCGGGCGTGTGCAACAGGGTCTGTCATCGGGACTGGCGCCATCCTTCGCGAGCAATGCGTATGGGCCAGCCTCATAAGGCGCTTTTCAGCCCAGCGAAACCCTTCCAATCGGCACGCGACAGATCGGCGGCGTGGCGCTAGGCTGTCGAAAAAGACCAACTGGCGGGGAAGACACCATGAAACGCATCCTGACGGGCGCTGGCGCCCTCTTGCTCATCGTCCTGATCGGCGCAGGCATCCATCTCTGGGACCCGCTGCCCGCCAACCCGTCCGCCAGCGTGCTGGCCGCCAATGCCGCCAATTACGACGTGGAAGTGATCCGCGACGAATTCGGCGTGCCGCATATCCATGGGCCCCGCGACACCGACGCCGCCTTCGGCCTCGCCTATGCCCATGCCGAGGATGATTTCGAGACGATCCAGGAAACCGTCGCGGCGGGCCGGGGCGTGATGGCCCATTATCGCGGCAAGGATGCCGCCCCACTCGACTATATCGTCGCCCTGCTCGGCGTCTGGGACACGATGGACGCGCGCTATGCCGCCGACGTGCCGGACGATGTCAAAGCCATGGCCGAGGCCTATGCCACCGGCCTCAACCTCTATGCTGCTGAACACCCCAAGGCGACATGGCGCGGCCTCGCGCCCTTCACCGCCGAGGATGTCGTGGCCGGTTTCGTGTTCAAGACGCCCTTCTTCTACGGTCTCGACGGGACGCTGCTGCACCTGTTCGGCGAAGACTATACGCAGGCCATCGCGCTCGACCCCGCAGCGGGCCGCAAGGCCTTCATGATCGGCCCGAAAACCATGGCCGAGCGCGGCTCGAACGCCATCGCCGTCTCGGCCAGCCGGTCCGGCGACCAGGTCACCCGTCTCGTGATCAATTCCCACCAGCCGCTGGCCGGCCCCGTCGCCTGGTACGAGGCGCAGATTTCCTCCGATCAGGGCCTCGACATTACCGGCGGCATCTTCCCCGGCACGCCGGTCATCCTGCACGGCTTCAACAAGAATCTCGGCTGGGCCAATACGGTCAGCGCGCAGGACCTCGCCGACACCTATGTCCTGACCGTGAACCCGGACAATGCGAACCAGTACAGGCTCGACGGCGAATGGGTGGATTTCGACGAATCCACCGCCACGCTGCACGTCAAACTGGTCGGCCCCTTTGCCCTCAAGGTGAAACGCAAGGTGCTCCGCTCGGCGCATGGCCCGGTCATTGAGGCGAAGCACGGCACCTATGCGGTCCGCTTTTCCGGCATGGGCGAGATCCGCCAGCTCGAACAATATTACCGCCTGAACAAGGCCAATGACATGGACGGCTTCATGACAGCCATGTCGCTGAACGCCCTGCCCAGCATCAATTACATCTATGCCGACAAGGATGCGAACGTCGCCTTCATCCACAATGCGCAATACCCGGCCCGCAATGATGCCTGGGATTGGTCGGGCGACATGCCGGGCGACCGGTCCGACCTGATCTGGCAGGGCTATCGCCCATGGCGTGACGTGCCGAAACTGGTCAATCCCGTGTCCGGCCTCGTCTTCAATTCCAACAACACGCCCTACAGCGCCACGGACGGCCCGGACAATCTCCGCCCGGAAGACTTCCCGCAATCCATGGGCCTGCAGACCAACCAGTCGAACCGCTCGCTGCGCATGATCGAACTGACCGACGGCAAGACCCCGATCAATGAACCGGACCTGCTCGCCCTGAAGTTCGACACCGCCTATGCCAAGGGGTCCGAAGCGGCAGAGCTGATTGCCCGGGTGCTCGAGATCGACTGGAGCCAGGAGCCGGAAATGGCCGAGGCCGCCAGGCGCCTCGCGGCCTGGGACCGGAAGATGAATGCCGACAGTCGGTATGCGGCCCTTGGCGGCCTCACCGTGCTGCGCGAAGTCACCGCGAAATATACCCACCTGCCCGCACCGAAGCCGGAAACCGCGTTCCGCGAGGCGGTCGAATGGCTGACCGTCCACCATGGCCGGATCGACCCGGAATGGGGCGAGGTCAACCGGCTCGTGCGCGGCAAGGCCAGCCTGCCGATCAGCGGCGCCGCCGACACGCTGCGCGCGGTCTATCCCGAAGCCATGGGCGATGATGGCGAACTGCACATGACCGCCGGCGACACATGGATCGCGCTGGTCGAATGGGACGCGTCCGGCCACCAGGCCGCCCGGGTCATCAGCCCCTATGGCAGCGCCACGCTGGACAAGGACTCACCCCACTATGCCGACCAGGCCCCCCTCTTCGCCGCCGAGGAATGGCGCACCGCCCACCTGACGCGCGAGGCGGTCGTCGCCAACGCGACACGGACCTATTATCCGGGCAAGGATTGACCCGGCATCGCCAGCCAAAGGTCTCGCCGCGTTCGGTCCCGGGGAATGTCCGGCCGCGAGGGAAGCGGACGGCGCGCCTGCCTGACTAAAACCTGGTTTTGACAGTAAACCGCGCATTGAAGGGCGCACCGGGGGAGACATTGTTGTCATTGTGGGCTGCCGGGAAATAGTCCTCGTCCAACACATTCTCGATATTCAGCTGCAGCGCCGTGCCATTGTCCATCGTGTAGAAAATGCCCGCATCCACCCGGGTGAAGTCCGGCACAGTCACGGCGTTGCTGGCGGATGCAAACTGTTCGTCCTGATAGGTGAGGCCAAGGCCGAACCCGAGTTGCGACGACACATCATACCGGTTCCAGACCGAGAACATATGTGCCGGCACCTGGCCGCGAGTCGATCCGTCCTCAAGCTCCGCATCGAGATAGCTATACCCGATATCCACACGCCAGCGATCGGTTGCCTGGCCGCCAAGCTGGATTTCGAACCCTTGGGTTTCCGACGTCGTCACAAAGCTGTCTTCACCGTCCGCCGTGCGCTCGGTTGTATCCCGGTCAAGCTTGAACACGGCCGCCGTCAGGCTGAGGCTGGACCGGATATCCCACTTGATGCCAATCTCCTGGTTGTTGAATTCCTCGGGCGCGAGCTGCGAACTTGCATCACTCAATTCCAGGAACTGGTCGCCCGATCGCGGCAGGAATGACTTGCTATAGCTGGCATAGGCCGACACATTTTCCATCGGCTTGTAGATGATGCCAATACGCGGCGAAATCTCTTCATCGGTCCGGCTGAACCGCGCCGTATTTTGAATGTCATTCACATCAATTTCGAACTGGTCGAATCGAACCCCGGCTATCAATTTGAAATGCTCGCCAATATCGATCTGGTCCTGGGCATAGAGGGACAGGACCTGGACATCGGACCGGCGGTTGCGAACCGGGTTCGAAAACGCAAAGGACGGCAAGGCCAGCGGCCGGGTCAGTGCGATTGTGGTCTGATCATCATTGGTGTCGGAAAACACATTGTCATTACGCGCATTGGCGGACTGCTGGTCGGCATATTCGGCCCCTATCAGCAGCGTGTGGACAAGGCCGCCCATCGCAAATTCAGAGACCAGGTTGGTCTGCAGGATCAGGTTCTCGCGTGCCGTTTCATCCTGATACCCGTCCAGGGTCACTGTATCGGCAAGGGCGTCGAAGCGGACAGGATAGATGTTCTGGTACATCTTGTCATAGTCGGCATATTGCAGTGTCGTATTGACCGACAGCGATTCTGAAAAGCGGTGATCCAGGCGCGCTTTGGCGATATTGGCCTGCAGGGTCGTCCGGTTCCGGTCCGGGCTGCCGAAGAAAAAAGTGTCGTAGTCCGCAAGCGGCGCGCCCGATCCGTCCGACGGCACACCCCGGTCGACAACCCGGTCATCATCCACAAACTCATAGGACAAGAGCAAGCTGGTATCCGGGCTCAACCGGGTGGCAAACGTCGGATTGATAGCAAACCGGTCGCCACCGAACTGATCGCGGTGATTGTTAAGCGATTCGGCGAACGCATTCAGCCGAACGGCCGAGGCCGCACCAATCGCGGTATTGTAATCAATGGCGCCTGATATCTCTCCAAACGTATCGGCACTGACGGACAGGCTGGTAATATCGGCATCAAAATCGGGACGCTTGGTCGCGCGGTTCACGACGCCGCCGCCGCCGCCGCGCCCGAAGATCATCGCATTTGATCCGCGCAGGATTTCGACCTGTTCGACATTATACAATGGCCGGAAGTACTGCACATCGTCACGCAAGCCATCGATAAAAAAGTCTGCCGTCGAGTTCTGGCCGCGTATTGTGATCTGGTCGCGGTTGCCTTCGCCCTGGCCAATCGACGCGCCTGGCGTGTACCGCAGGATATCGCCCATATCGGTGAAGGCCTGTTCGGCAATCTGGTCGCTCGTCACCACGGAGAGGCTTTGCGGCACGTCGACAATCGGCGTTTGCGTCTTGGTGCCACTGAATTTCTCATTGGACAGGTAGGTGCCCAGGACAGCAACTGTGTCCATCACCCGGGTTTCATCCACCTCCCTGCCACCCTCGTCTGCCAGGGCAGGAGAAGCTGTGAGGGCAGACAAGGCCAGAGCACCGGCAGTTATAAAACGCATGAGATGGCAAACCTTGCAATTGAGAATGAGTTACATGCGCGCTCATGTCATGATTGAGAATTGCTTGCAAGTTTGGTGAGAATGGTTTGCAATAATGTCGCAGGGCCTGCTCCGCGCCCGGCCCGCAGCGGCGCCTTTATGCGTATCTTCCCTTACTTTCGCGCCGGGTTCGCACTGCTAGGCTTGAAATAAAATGTTCTGGGAGGGACGCATGGAGCCGACGACAACGCATTTGCCGGCCGTTAAAACGATTGGCCTGGCCGCACCGTTCGGCTGGCTCGCTGGCGGCTGGAGTGACTTTCGCAAGGCCCTGTGGCCCTGCCTGGTCTACGGCGCCATCCTTGTGGCGCTCAGCGTCGGACTCACGGCCGCGCTCTATTCCGTGGGTGCGCTGAAGTGGCTGTTCGTGCTGGCGGCCGGTTTCATGCTGGTGGCGCCGATGCTCGCCATGGGGCTGTACAAGACGGGCCGCATGCTGGAGCAGGGCGAACGCCCGCGTGTCGGCGACATCCTGTTCGTGCGCTCAGCCTTCCGGCAAGACCTCATGTATCTCGGGCTCGCGCTGTTCCTGGTCTACTCGTTCTGGGTCGAAGCCTCCCAGATCGTTTATGGCCTGTCGACCTACCGGGTCCACAAGACGCTGCCCGAGTTCGTCACCTTCATGCTGACCGACCCGGACGGCCACACCATGGTCATGGTCGGCACAGCCGTCGGCGGCGTGATCGCCTTCATGGCCTATTCCCTTGTCGTCGTGTCTGCCCCGATGCTGCTGAACGAGAAGACGAATGTCTTCATTGCGACGATCACCAGCGTGCGCACGATCGCGCAGAACTTCCTGCCAATGCTGGTCTGGGCCCTGCTGATCGTGGTCCTCACCGCGCTCGGCATCGCCACCGGTTTTCTCGGCCTGGTCGTCACATTCCCCGTCATCGGCCTCGCCAGCTGGCGCGCCTATCGCGAACTCGTGCCGTCTTCACATGGCGACATGGACGAGGCCGTGTAGACGCAGGCGCCAAAGCGGGTGTGGCGTCGGGTTCCATCAGACGGCAGATTTTCGTCAAAGCCGGTCATCGCCCGCTCCTGGGCGAATGACAGCTTGCGAGCAAGTACGGGAGGTTGCCGAGCGATCCGGATCGAGAATGCATGTCGTCCAATTGTCAGGAAAACGACTTGGAATCCTGCGCTGCACGAACGGCGGCGCGACCTTCTCGCCGCCCGGCACCTGCTGTGCGGCGAATAATGAAGACCGGTTTGCATGCGCCAGACGCCGCTCAAGTATACATTTTTTAGTAATCATGCGCATAGTCACGTGAGAATTGTTCAAAACAGAAGTTGTCGCGATGTTCGGAAAAAAACCTCGTATAAAGCAAGGGCGGATTGATGGAGTCCTCAATCAGCATAAACCGCCCATCGCGCAACCTTCGCCAACCGCAATTAAATTATCGCGCAATGAAAGACTGCAAGCGTGGGCGCCTTGCCTGTTGAGTTGGCCTCCGAATGGAAGCGCAGAAGGCATTTGCATCGACAACTCAAATTCTGGAGCGCGAATCAGGTTCGTTCACAAATTAAGTATTCCAGCTGAGTTCCGGTTTGTCTCTGTACGGCTCGGCATTTCTTGCGACGCGGCGCTTGTCCGGCAGGATGGCTATGATGCGGCAATCGTATTTTTATCAGGAACTACGCCAGGTTAAATCAGCTTGAGCGGGCCGGACCGGCATGGGGGTACAGGCTGCTACGTATCCGCCCCCTCCCGAACCCGGCGTATAATGCGCCGCGATGCCCAGCTTCTCCCTCCTCACCCCGATGCCGGGCCTGCCCTGGTACCTGCTGCCGATCTGGCCGCTGATCTTCTGGCGCATCCAGCGCCTGAAGACATGGTTCCGCGAAGTCGGTGGCCCGGGCAGCCAGATGCTCTGGGGCGTGATGTGGACTGGCCGCGTCGTGGTCCTGCAATTGTCGGACGATCTCTCCGGGCATCGTCCGGGCTTTTTCCGTGCTCCGGTGTCGGACAGGCTGGCCCGCGCTCTGGCTGCCGCCCCACTTCCGTGTTCCCGGCGAACGCCGGGACCTCAGGCCACCCTGTCCGGACGTGCCGCAAGAGATCCCGGCCTGCGCCGGGAATGCGGATTCAATATTCCCGACACCTGACCCGGACTCCCGTACCTGATAACCTAAGCCCAGATCCCAAGCGCCCTCACAGGCGCCGCCGGCGCAGGCCTAGAGCAGCGCGGCGATCTCGGCGCGCAGTTCGGGAATGCCCCAGCCTTTTTCAGCCGAGGTCACGATGGTCAGCGGGTGCGCCGCGCCGTGCTTTTTCAGCTTGGTCTCGATATCGGTCTGCAGCGAGTCGACCTCGCCCTTGGCCAGCTTGTCGACCTTGGTCAGCAGGATCTGGTAGGTCACCGCCGAGCCGTCGAGCATGGCCATGACCTCTTCGTCCGTATCCATCAGGCCGCGTCGCGCATCGACCAGCAGGAAGACACGGCGCAGGGACGGGCGCCCGCGCAGGTAGGACCGCGTCAGCTTCATCCAGGCATCGGCCTGTGTCCGGCTGACCTTGGCATAGCCAAAGCCCGGCAGGTCGACGAGGTAGAGCTGGCCGGGGCCGACATCGAAATAGTTGAGTTCGCGCGTGCGGCCAGGTTCCGACGAGCTGCGCGCCAGCTTGTTGCGCCCGGTCAGCGCATTGATCAGGCTCGACTTGCCGACATTCGACCGGCCGGCAAAGCAGACCTCGGTCCGGTCGGCGGGCGGCAGGCCCTTGAGATCGACGACGCCCATGACGAAGTCGACCGGGCCGGCGAACAAGAGCCGCCCGGTTTCAATCTGGTCTTCGCTCGGGGCGGGGCGCGTGTCCATGATTCAGTCCGCCGGCGCTTTCTCGCGCCCGAGCCAGCGCGAGATGGTCTTGCCGAGTTCGGTGTCGACCCCGTTGCGGCGCATGATGAAATATTGCTGTGCGAAGGACAGGATGTTGCTCCACACCCAGTACATCACGAGGCCGGCCGCAAAGCCGCCGAACACGAACGTGAACACGATCGGCATCGCGCGGATCACCATTTTCTGCGTTGCATCCGTCGGCGCCGGGCTGAGGCTCTGAAGGGCCGCCATCGTGACGCCATAGAGCAGCGGCAGGATGCCGATGCCGATCACGACACCGATCACCGGGATCGCCTTGATATCGGACGCCGCCCAGGGCAGCAGGCCGAACAGGTTGCCGATCGCAGTCGGGTCCGGAGCCGAGAGGTCTTTCAGGAACAGGAACGGCGTGTGGCGCATTTCCAGCGTCACATAGAGCGTCTTGTAGAGCGCATAGAAGATCGGGATGGTGAACAGGATCGGGACGCAGCCGCCAACCGGGTTGGCGCCTTCCTGCTTGTACAGCTTCATGATTTCCTGCTGCTTGCGCTGGGGATCGGCGGCAAAACGCTCGTTCAGCTCCTTCATCGGCTCCTGCAGCTTCTTCATCTTGGCCATCGACTTGTAGCTCTGGTTGAACAGCGGCACGAGCGGCACCTTGATCAAGACCGTGAAGGCGAGGATCGCCCAGCCAAAGCCGCCGACCACGCCGGACAGCCATTCCAGGGCATAGAAGAAGGGCTTGGTCAGGAAGAAGGCCCAGCCCCAGTCGATGGCATCGACCATGCGCGGAATGCCTTCCTTGTTCTGGTAGTCCTGCAGCACCTCAAAGCGCTTGGCCCCGGCGAAGATACGGTTCTGGGCGGTCTGGCTGGCGCCCGGCGCAAGGGTGAAGGCCTCGCCCTCGGTGCGCACTTCCAGCGGCCCGCCGGTGGCAATCGATTTCTTGTTGACGATCCCGTTGAAGGGCCGGTCCTGCTGGGGCACCAGCGCGCCCATCCAGTATTTGTCCGTCAGGCCCCACCAGCCGCCTTCGGTCGACGGAAACGTGCCTTCGTCCGTTTCCCCGTCAATTTTCTTGAGGGCGAGGAGCGGCTTGTATTTTTTCATCCGCAATTCGCCGTCCACCACGCCCATCAGGCCCATATGGGCCAGGCCGCTGGCGGTCGCCGAGCCCGGGTCGGTCGCTTCGAGGAAGCCTTTGAAGTCGCCATGGCGCTCAACCGAGCCAATGGCGCGAACCGAGCGCGGGGCATCGCCTGTATTGGTCAACGTATCCTCGAACGAGAACATGTAATTCTCGTCGACCGAAACCGTCCGGTCGATGGTCAGGCCCGGCGTTTCAAGCCGCAGCTTGATCGGCGAGGATGTCGTCAGCTTGCCCAGGCCGACCTGGACCCATGGTGAGTTGCGGCCCGCGACGAGCGACGAACCGTCGGCCCAGTAATAGGTCGCGAAATATCCGTATTCACTCGCTTCCGGGCGGAACAGGCGTATTTCCTGCGTCTTCTCCACGGTCAGGTAGTGCTTGCGCAGGCTGAGATCGTCGATCCGCGACCCGGCTAGGCGGATCGACCCGTCAACGGATTCACCATCGAACGTGACCCGGCCCGGCCCCGAAATCGCTTCTTCGACCGTCTTGGTCGCCGCAATCGCCGGAACATTGCTCAGTTCGCTTACGCTCACCCCGGTCTGCTCATCGGCCGTGATCGCAGCCTGCTGGGCCTCAAAGCGTTTCTGCGCCGGCTCCATGAAGACTTTCTGGTAGCCGAACACGAAGGCGACCATCAGCGCCATCGCGATCAGGAAATTGCGCTGATCTTGCTTTTCCATGGAATTTTGTCCCGGAGGTTTCTGGGCGCCAACTCGCAAATCGAGGTGGCGCGGTCAATCAGCGGCGAGGCTTATCAGCGCGCTTTCCATATCGTCAAGCAAACGCGCCCACGCAATGTCAGCGGTGGCGTCCCGCGCGATGAAAACATAGTCGGTTCCCGGGCGCCCCAGCCGGGGCAGCAGCAGGCGGGCGGCTTCCCGCAACCGGCGTTTGGCCCGATTGCGCACGACCGCATTGCCGACCTTCTTGGTGGCCGTAAAGCCCGCGCCGATATGGCTGCCGGAGGCATCGCCAGTGCGCTGCCTCGCCTGAACCACAAGGCATTTGCGCCGTTCGGCCTGGCCGCCGCGCACAAAAAGGAATTGAGGCCGCTTCACCAGGCGAACGACCTCAATCGGACTGTCTTGATTGTCTTGCGGCATCTGCAGCTCCCGGCCTTTCAGGCTGGGGGTAACGTGTCTCGCCTTAAGCGGACAGTTCCTTGCGGCCTTTTGCCCGGCGACGCGCCAGAACCTTGCGGCCATTCTTGGTCGCCATGCGAAGGCGGAAGCCATGGGTACGCTTGCGGCGCAGGTTGCTCGGCTGGAATGTACGTTTCATGGTTCTGCTCTAAGGCTGATGTGTCTCGGAAAGAGGGGCCAATACAGGCGACAGGCACCAAGGTCAAGGCGGGCAAGCACAGTCTGGCCGGGCCGCACCGCATATTTTTCCGGTAGGCGGGGTTCGGCTGAAGCCTCGCCACCTGCTGTCTCTTTACACGACGGGAGAGTCTTGCTCAATCTGCGTCCGGGACGGGCAGTCAGATTCGAAGGATATTCATGCGATTCCTGCGCCCTGCCCTGCTTTGCCTGCTCGCCGCGATCGCGCTGCCAGCCGCCTTCGCCCAGACCATCGATTATGACCGTCTCGACCAGCGCCTGACCCGGCTCGCCGCCGAAGAGGACATGGTCGGCCTCGCGGTGGCGGTGATCGAAGATGGCGAAATCCGCTTTGCCAGGGGCTACGGCTATACCGCCATCGGCGGTGCGCCCGTGACGGACGAAACAGTGTTCCGCTGGGCCTCCCTGTCAAAGGGCGTCGCCGCCAGCCAGGTCGCCATCCTCGCCGGACAGGCCAGGCTCAACCTCTCAGACACGGTGGCGAAATTCAGTACCTCGCTGCGCTTGCCAGGCGGCGGCGAGACGCGGGCAACGCTGGAAGACGTCCTCTCCCACCGGCTGGGCATTGTCTCCAATGCCTATGACACGACGCTGGAGGATGGCCGCGACCCGGCCCAGATTCGCGAGAGCCTGCGCAAGCTCAAACCGATTTGCGCGATCGGCGAATGTCACACCTACCAGAACGTCGCTTTCGACTCAGTGGCGGAAGTCGTCGAACAGGTGACGCAGTCAAAATATGCCGATGCCATCGATGAATCCCTGTTCAAGCCGCTCGGCATGGTGACCGCCAGCATTGGCCGGGTCGGCCTCGAAGCCTCCCCGTCCTGGGCCCGGCCCTATGCCAAGCGCGAAAAGGATTCCGGCCCGCCCCGGCCCAAGACCGTCAATGATGACTATTATCGTGTGCCGGCAGCTGGCGGCGTCAACGGGTCGATCCGCGACCTCGCCCTTTATGCCCGCGCGCAGATGGGGCTGGTGCCGGACGTGCTCAGCGATACGGCGCTGGAGATGATGCAGACCCCGCGCATCTATACGAGCCGCGAACAGTCCGGCCTCTCGCGCCGCTACAAGGGCCATATGCGCGATGCCCGCTATGCCCTCGGCTGGCGCGTCTACAAATATGGCGACGCGGGCACCCGCGTCGTCGGGCACCGCGGCGCCGTTGAAGGCTACCGTTCGCTTATCCTGTTCGACCCGGAGCGGGATACCGGCGTCGTGGCCCTCTGGAATTCAAGCTCGCGCCTGCCGGTCGGCATCGAGTTCGAAGTCATGGACATGGCCTACAACCTGCCGCCCCAGGACTGGATGGAACTCGACACAGGCGCCGCCGCCGGCGGGAACTAGTCCAGTCGACCGTCAGCTCCTTTCTTCGGGCGCCATCTTTTCCAGCCACCAATTATTGTATTGCCAGATCGCCTTTTCCAGCGGCGACAGGCGGCCCTGACGCGTCATCGGGGCGTTCAGGCCATTCCAGACCGTGTCATTCGCACCGATATCCTCCTGATGGATCGCGTCGACCATCTGACTGATCTCGTCTGCGATCTGGTCGAACCCCTCGAACGCGGCATACGCGCCGGGGACACAGATATGGATTTTCAGTTTCAGCTTGCCGGCCGCTTCCGGGAAGACCTGGTACCAGGTGACGACGCTGCCCTGAATGCCCAGCAGGAAATGCGGGTAGAGCGCGCTGGCGAACAGGTCGCGCGCCTGCCAGTCCTCCAGTCCCTCGACCGGCGGCAGGCCGGGTGGCAGCTCGGCATGGGCCGCCGGCATGTGAAGGATGGACCAGGGCCCGTCATTGTCCGGCACGCGGGAATCGCGCGCATGATAGGCGGGCTCGAACGTTTCCGGATGCACACCGATATGGTGGTAGGCTTCCATGAAGTTCTCGACGAGGACTTTCCAGTTCCAGTCGCTGTCATATTCAAGCGTGCGCACCACGGCCATGTCCGCGAGCCTGAACTTCTCGAAATAGGTCTCGAAAGTCTTGACCTGCGGGGTAAAGGGCGCGGCATCGGGGTCGAAATTGGCGAGGATGAATCCCTGCCAGATTTCGGTGCGCACCTGCGGCAGCCGGCAATCGGATTCCGCAAATCCGTCTGCGCCCTCCATGAGGGGCGCGCGGACGAGTTGGCCCGCCGTATCATAGCTCCAGGAATGATACGGACAGGTGAAGAGTTTCCGGTTGCCATTGCCCTCGGCGACCTGCGCCGCGCGGTGCAGGCAGGTTCGGGACATGACCCGGATCTCGCCATCCTGACCGTGCACGATCATCACCGGCTGGCCCAGCAAATCCATCGAGAGAAAGTCTCCCGGTTGCGCCACCTGGTCGATACGGGCGAGCGGCAACCAGCTCTTGCGGAATATCCGATCTGTTTCGAGATTGAAGACGTCATCCCGGATATAGGCCGCTGGCGGCAAGGTCTCGGCCTCCGCCAGCGGGCGTGCAACCCGGTCGATTTCGTCGGCGCTGAGGCCCGGCAATTCTTGCGTCATGAAATTCCTCCCAGAGCAAAGTTGACACATGCGTCAACTTTTGTCGACCATGCGACGGCCAACCCGGGGCACCCCTCGACAAAAGATGACGCATGTGTCACCTTTTTGCCACGACAAGAGGAGCTGGCATGACATTTGTGCTGAAGACCATCTTCCAATACGGCGCGCTCGTGTTTGCTTTTGGCTTCATTGCGCCGCTGACCATGCAGATCATCACACGCGCCGGAATCGACCTGCCTTTCGGCCTGTCGCCACTGATGGCCGGCCTCATCCTGGCGGCGCTCTGGGGCGGCATCGCCCAATACCGGGGACGCTGGATATGACTGACGCGCTGCAAGGCACATCCGAGCCCGACCTGATGCGCCAGGAGCGCGAGATCGCCCGGCGCCATATCGGCAAGTTCCCGTGGCTGTCCGTGACGTGGGCTTTCGTGAACCTCGCGGTCTGGCTGTCGCTCTGGCCGCTGGTCCTCACCGGCACGCTGTCAGTCTGGATCGCGTTCCCGATTGCCACGCTGAACGTGATGCTCTGCTACCTGCCCTCTCACGAGGCCCAGCACGACATCATCGCCCGGCCCGGCGACAGGCTGCGCTGGCTGAACGAACTGGTCGGCCATGTCTCGACCATCCCGCTCGTGCTGCCCTATCGCGTTGCCCGCCTGACCCATCTGGAGCACCACAAGCACACCAATGTCCCGGACCTCGACCCGGACTATGGCACCCATGCCTCAGGCCCGCTCGCGGCCATCTGGAACAGTCTCCAGGCCCGCCAGCCCGGCGTACAGAATGCCTATGGCGAGACCCTGCAGCGGATCGGGCGGCCGGACGTCATGCTGGACGCAGCGCTGGCGACATTGGCCTATTACACGATCCTGTTCGTCCTGGCCTGGAGCGGTTACGCGATCGAAGCCACGCTGCTCTGGTGGCTGCCGCGCCATATCGGGCAGACCTATATCGTCTACTATCTCAGCTGGGCGCCGCACCATCCCGCGAAAGAGACTGGCCGGTATCGCAATACGCGCGGATTCCGGGCCGCGTTCGGGAATATCGCGTCGATGGGCATGCAGTATCATATCGTCCACCACCTGCACCCCCGCATCCCGCTGATCCGCACGCCGCGCGCATTCCATGAAATGCGCCACGTGCTGGAGGCGCGCGACTGCCGTCTTGACGGCATCTAGGGTCACACAGCCGATCACGGGCCTTTGATCGGCCCTGCCACAAGCGTTACGGGCATAAATCGCGCTGACAGGATATGTCTCGGTCCTCAATCGAGGACCCGCATTCATGCCGCTATCCAGAGTCTTGCTTGCCGCCGTGCTGATGGCGATGCCGCTTGCCCTGCCTGCGCAGGCAAGGGATGTAGGGTCCGGCATCACGGAAGACGTCAGCATGGCCAAGGCCCAGCACGCCCAATGGACGCGCCTCCTGGCGAAATATGTCCACACATCAGACGATGGCGTCAGCCGGGTCGACTATGGCGCCCTGAAGGCGAATGCCGCCGATCGCACCGCGCTTGATGCCTATATAGGCAAGTTCGCCGGCATGGACCTCTCCGGCACGAATGACGCCGCCTTCGCCGCCTGGGCCAATCTCTACAATGCCGTGACGGTTCGCTACATCGTGGAAAAATACCCCCTTGGCTCGATCAAGGACGGCTATTTCTTCGGCGGGCCGTGGAAAAAGATCACGGTCAGTGTCGGCGGCCGGAACCTCTCCCTCGACGCGATCGAACACAAGATATTGCGCCCCGATTTCGGTGACCCGCGCGTTCACTATGCCATCAACTGCGCCGCGTTCAGCTGCCCGAACCTGATGGCCACGGCCTGGGAACCTGCGACGCTGGACGCCGATCTCGACGCAGCCGCCCGGGCCTATGTCAACAATTCGCGCGGCGTGAGCGTGACCGACAGGGGTCTTGTCCTCTCATCCATCTATGACTGGTTTGCCGCCGATTTCGGCGGTTCGAAACAAGCCGTCATCGACCATTTGCTGAAATATGCCGATACTGGCCTCGCCAAGCAGATCCGGGCCAATCCGAAGATCCGCTCCTATGATTATGACTGGTCCCTCAATGACACCGAATGACGCCCCGGCGCCCAAGCCAACCCCGCTCGCGATCCGCCTCTGGCCGCTCTACGTCATCGCCGGCGGAATTTTCGCCGCATGGGCCCTCGGCCTGTTCGACTATCTCTCGCTCGAAACCCTCCGCACCCAGCAGGACGCCTTGCGCGGTTTCGTCAGCGAACACCTCTTCCTCGCCGTCGCCGCCTATATCCTCATCTATGCCGCCGCGACCCTGTTCATGGTGCCGGGCGCGCTCTGGATCACGATTGCCGGCGGCTTCCTGTTCGGCCTGATCGGCGGCACGCCAGCCACGATCATGGGTGCGACCCTCGGCGCCAGCCTCCTTTTCTTTGCCGCACGGACATCGGTCGGTACCGTGCTGCACGAGCGGGCCGGACCCTTTGTCAAGAAGATGGAGCGCGGCTTTCAGGAGGATGCTTTCTCCTACATGTTCGCCCTGCGCTTCCTGCCGATCGTCCCGTTCCCTGTCGCCAATATTGCGCCGGCCATCCTTGGGGCAAAGTATCGCGACTATGCGATCACCACGGCGTTCGGCATCATTCCCGGCGTGCTCGCCTATACATGGATCGGCGCGGGCCTCGGCGCGACCTTTGCCGCAGGCGAGGATCCGAACATTGCCAGTATCGCGAAAAACATGGTGCCGGCCTTCGCCGCACTCGGCGTGGTGTCGCTGCTCCCGGTCGCGTACAAGAAACTCTTCTCGAAAAAAGCCGCCAAGCTGGAAGGTGCGAGCTGATGCACGATACGAAACGTCAGGTGAAAGACTACAAAGTCGATCTCGTCGTCATCGGCGCCGGGTCTGGCGGCCTCTCCGCCGCAGCAGGCGCCGCCATGTTCGGCCTCAAGGTCGTTCTCTACGAAAAACACGAAATGGGCGGCGATTGCCTGAACTATGGTTGTGTGCCGTCGAAAGCCCTGCTCAGCGCTGCGAAGGCCGCCCAATCGGTCCGCGATGCCGGCAAGTTTGGCGTCACCGCCTCTACCCCGACGACTGACTGGACCGCCGTGAAGGCGCATGTCCGCCACGCTATTGATACGATTGCGCCTGTCGACAGCCAGGAACGGTTCGAAGGCCTCGGCGTCACCGTCATCCGCGAGGCCGCCGGCTTCGCCGATCCGGACACGATCATTTCCGCCACGACCCGCACACGGGCCCGGCGCATTGTTATCGCCACCGGATCGACCGCCTTCATCCCGCCCATCGAAGGCCTCACCGAGGTTCCCTATCTCACCAACGAAACAATCTTCTCGATGCCGGACTTTCCGGCGCACCTGGTCATTCTCGGCGGCGGCTCGATCGGTATGGAAATGGCGCAGGCCTTTACCCGGCTTGGCGCGAAAACCACCGTCATCGAAATGGGCCGTGCGCTCGGCAAGTCCGATCCGGCCCATGCCGCCGTGGCCATCGGCGCCCTGCGCGAGGAGGGCGTGACCCTGCTTGAAGGCCACAAGGCCGTACGCGTCTCGTCCGACGGCGGACGCATCAGGGTTCACGCCGAACACGACGGCGACACCAAGGTGATCGAAGGTAGTCACCTGCTCGTCGCTGTGGGCCGCCGCACCATGCTGGACGGGCTGAACCTCGAAGCGGGCAAAGTCGATTTCGACCGCAAGGGCGTGATTGTCGGCGACAATCTCCGCTCGCGCAGCAATTCACGCGTCTGGGCGCTGGGCGACGCGGCAGGCCGTGAACAATTCACCCATGTCGCCGGATGGCATGCCTCCGTCTTCGCTCGCCGCGCCTTCTTCAAGCAGGGCACCAGGGCCGACAGCCTGCCGATCCCGGCTGTCACCTACACCTCGCCGGAAGTCGCCCAGATCGGCCTCACCGAAGCCGAGGCGCGTGAAAAACATGGCGACGATGTCGCAACTTCCTCCTTCCCGTTCCACGAGAACGATCGCGCGATCGCCGAAGGCAAGACCCTCGGCGAAGCCAAGCTGGTCATTCGCAAGGGCGCAATTCTCGGAGCCTCCATCGTGGGCGAAGGGGCCGGCGACATACTGCAGCTTGTCAGCGTCGCCATGTCGAACGGGCTCAAGGTGAAAGACCTCACCAATTTCATCTCGCCCTATCCGACGCGGGCGGAAATCGTGAAGCGCGCGGCCTCGGCCCACTTCACCGAAGCTCTCACCGGCAAGTCAGCCCGGCGTCTTGTCGGCTTGCTCCAGCGCATCCCGTAAGCTAGTTCAGCGCGGGTGAGCGACGAGACCCGGACCGCCCTTGCACGCGACCTGCCCGCACCCGCGCTCTCGCGCTGGTTCGAAAGCCTGTCCTTTCGCCTGTTCGCGCTGACAATTGTCTCCATCCTGCTGGTTGAAGGCCTGATCTTCGTGCCCAGCGCGTCGGGCTTCCGCAATGCCTGGCTGCAGGAACGCGTGCAGGCGGCCCGGACGGCGGCCCTCGCGCTCGATGCCGCGCCTTCGCGCAGCGTGTCGGACGAACTCTCCGACGAACTCCTGATGAGCGCCGAAGTGCTCGCCGTGACAGAGATCGAAGACGACATGCGCGTCCAGCTCCTGCCGGCGCAGACGGCCATTACCGGCCAGATGCACGGAATCGACCTGCGCGGATCGACCATGGTGAGCCGCTCGTTTGCCGCGATGGGCTCATTCTTCGCACCCGACGACCGCATATTGGTCATCCTCGCAGACGGCTCCGCCCCGGGCCGTGTCATGGAAATCGTCGTGCCGCAGGCCCCCCTCAAGGCGGCAATGCAGGCCTATGCCCGCCGGATCGCCGCGCTCTCCCTGCTGATCGCCTTTGTCGCGGCCACGATCATCTATGTCATGCTCCACTTCCTCGTTGTCCGGCCGATGCGGCGTGTCACGCTGAGCGCGGAACAGTTCCGCGACGATCCGGGCGCCTGGACCCGGCGCCTGCCGCCAACCAGCCGGCGTGACGAGATCGGCCGCGCCCAGAACGCCCTCGCCGACATGGAAGAGACCGTCGCAACGAGTTTCCGCAACCGCGCCCACCTTGCCGAACTCGGCACCGCCGTTGCCAAGATCAACCATGACCTGCGCAATTCGCTCGCCTCGGCCCAGCTCGTCTCCGATGTGCTGGCGCGCTCGGAAGACCCGCGTGTCCAGAAGGCCGCGCCGCGCCTCGAGCGCGCGCTCGAACGGGCGATCAGCCTCGCCACGCAAACACTCGATTATGGCAAGGCGACGCCGCAGGCCGCCCGGCTGGAATCGGTCTCGCTCCAAACCGTACTCGACGAAGCCGCCGCCGAGGCGCTGGCGACCCATCCGGGCGTCGGCTGGGACAATCGCGTGCCAGCCAAAGTCAAAGTGAACGCCGACCCGGACCATCTTCATCGCATCATCAGCAATCTCATCCGCAACGCCGCCGAAGCCATGGCGTCGCAAGCCGAGGGCGGTTCACGGATCATCGCCTCCCTGTCACCGCAGGGCCTCGACCTGGCCGATACCGGTCCCGGCCTGCCGGACTCGGCCCGGGAGAACCTGTTCAAACCCTTTGCCGGAAGTTCGCGCAATAGCGGCACCGGCCTCGGCCTCGTAATTGCCCGCGAACTGGCGCAGGGCATGGGCGGCGACCTCGTGCTCGCCAGCACCGGTCCCGACGGAACCGTGTTCCGGCTCAGCCTGCCGGGGCTGGGCGTGTGAGCGTTTACGCGCCGCCGCAAGGCAAGGTCGGCTATATCCATACCGATCCCGACCTGATCGTCATCGACAAGCCGGCCGAGCTGCTCTCCGTGCCCGGACGGGGACCGGAAAAGGCCGACTGCGCGATATCGCGCGTGCAGGCCGACTATCCCGAAGCGCTGACAGTCCACCGGATCGACATGTCGACAAGCGGCCTGCTCGTGTTTGCGCGGTCGAAAGAGGCCCAGCGGCGCCTGGCGATCCAGTTCGAGAAAGGCGTGATCGCGAAATCCTATATCGCGGATGTCTGGGGCACGTCCGTGCCGGGTTCCGGCACCATCGACCTGCCTCTCGGCCAGGACTGGCCCAACCGTCCGCGCCAGAAAGTCGACCATGACGCGGGAAAGCCAAGCCAGACGCAGTACGAGACCATTGGATCACACGATCATGGCGTTCGCCTCGCGCTGACCCCGCTGACCGGTCGTACCCACCAGCTCCGCCTGCACCTGGCGGCCATCGGCCACCCGATCCTGGGCGACGACATCTATGCCCATGCCGAGGCCATGGCGGCGGCGGCCCGCCTGCATTTGCACGCCACACGGCTCGAACTGATCCACCCCACCAGCAATGAACGCCTCCAGTTCGAAAGCGCGTGCCCATTCTGACTGGATGAAGAAGACGATGGGCCTCGAATGGGGCATGGAGTCAGGCCGCCCGAACCAGGTCAGCTTTCCGGAACAAGCCGGACTTCGGTCTTGCGATTGAGCGGTTCATCGTCTCCGCTGGCCGTGACGGCATCCTGCTCGCCATACGCAACAAGGTGCACGCGCTCGGCATCCACGCCGCGCGTCTTCAGGGCTTCAAGCACGGCTTCGGCCCGCGCAGCGGAAATGGCCTGGTTTGTGACCGTGTCTCCGCTGGCATCGGCATGGCCCCTGATTTCCATCTTGTAGAGATCGCAACGCGCATAGGAATTGGAGACCGCATCGACCACAGCGTCGGATTCGTCCGACAGGGCGCTCATGCCTTCCTCGAAATAGATGGCGAAACTTTCTTCCGAACAATCCGGCGCGACAGCCATGTTGTCTTCGGCAACCGACGCGGTCGGCGGAACCGGACGCGACACACACGCGGCCAGCAATAACGGCGCAAAAAGGTAAAGAGCGATTTTCATGATAGCCTCCAGCAACTTGGTTCAATGCCCCATGGACCGATTTGTTCCCGTTCAGAGTCTTTTCTTTGTGCGGCCTTCATGGGCCCGCGCCGTTGCAGGCTGTTCCGGCCAGTCATGCTTGGGATAGCGCGCGCGCATATCCTTCGCCATGTCGCGATAACCATTGTCCCAGAAGCGCGGCAGGTCCTGCGTCGTGGCAGCCGGTTTCATGCCCGGCGAGAGCAGTTCCACCGTCACAGGCACCCGGCCCGAGGCAATCGATGGATGGGTCGCCAGCCCGTAGAAGGCCTGCGCCCGCGCCGAGACAAGCGGCGCACGCGGATCGACATAGTCGACCGAGGCCGTCTGTCCGGATGGCAGCGTCAGCGACCGCGGCGCGTACAGCCGCAACGCATCCTGCAATTGCCAGTCGAAGGACTCGACAAGCGCGTCGCGCACATTGCCGTCGCTTGGCACGCGCGCGCCCTGTCGTTTCAGCAGCGGCATCAGCCAGCCTGCCGCGCTGCCGCGCAGCCCGGATTTCGTCATGCCAGTCGCTTCCACCAGCCCGGCGCGCTCAAGCACACCGACACGCCCGAGCGTCTCGTCTACGACATAGTCCGCGCCAATGGCGTCAAAGCCCTCCGCCATCACGGCATCCAGCATCGCCTTTGCCGCCACTTTCGGGGCAGGCTTCGGCATCGGCGCTTCCGACAGGACAATCGCGCCCATTGCCCTGACACGGCGGGCCGCAAACCGCGCCGTCTTCGGATCGAATTCCGCACGCTCTTCTATTGTCACGCCGCCCCAGGCCAGCGCGTCCGCTTCGCTGAGCGGCGCAGCCAGCGTGATCCGCGCCTGTCCGCTCGCCCCGCCCAGGTCCGCCACGACCAGCCATTCGGATTTGGCGAGGCTGTCCGTCTCCGGCAGGCTGGCCGCCCGGCCCGAGGCCATCAGGTAGACGCCCGGACTGCCGGGACGGGCCCGTGCAATCTGGTCCGGCCAGGCCTCCGACAGCAGCCGCGCTACATCTCCCTGTGGCGCGGCCCCCTTGCCCCAGGCCCTGGCCTGCTGCTGCAGGGTCCGCGCACGCGGAGACCTGTCGGCCCGGAAGCGCGCCAGCCGGTCGCGTATGTCAGCCGAATGGCCACCAATCCCGCGCTCCCCGGCCAGCGCGGCAATCTCGGCCGCCAGCGCGCGTTCCCCCGGCGAACCGGCCCCGGCCACCAGCGCGGCGAGACGCGGCGACAAGGGCAGTCGCGCCATCTCGGCCCCCAGCGCAGTCAGCCCGCCGCCATCGTCCAGCGCACCAAGCTGCAGCAGCATGTCGGTGGCCGCCTTCAGCTTCCCGGCAGGCGGCACATCAAGCCATGTCAAATTTCCGGCATCCCGCTCGCCCCATTCGGCGAGCGCCAGCACGAGGCCTGACAGGTCACTGCTGAGAATTTCCGGTTGCGGCGCGGCCACCAGCCCGCGCGTCGCCGCCTCGTCCCAGAGGCGATAGCAGACGCCCGGCGCCGTGCGCCCTGCCCTGCCTCGCCGCTGGTCCACGGATGCGCGCGAGGCCTTCACCGTGGTCAGGCGTTGGCCGAGGCCGCCTGAATCGTCTTCGGCGACCCGGGCAAGGCCGCTATCGATCACGATGGTCACGCCCTCGATGGTCAGCGCGCTTTCGGCAATATCGGTCGCCAGAACGATCTTGCGCACACCCGCCGGGGCAGGCGAGACGGCCGCGTCCTGTTCGGCAGGCGACAAGGCCCCGAACAGCGGCGCAACAACACAATCAGCTGGCAGGTCTTCCAGCCGTTCGGCGACCCGGGAGATTTCCCGCGCACCGGGCAGGAAGGCCAGCACCGATCCTTTTTCCTCCCGCAGGGCTCGCCGGATCGCAGCGGCCATGCGGTCTTCGATCCGGTCTGTCGACCGCCCGAGATAGCGCGTCTCGACCTCGAACTGGCGTCCGGCGCTTTCAATCACCGGCGCGTCAATCGCCGTCGCGACCCGGTCCGTGTCTAGCGTCGCCGACATGATCAGGATCCGCAGGCTCTCGCTCAGTGCGCCTTGTGCCTCCAGCGCCAGCGCGAGACCGAGATCGGCATTCAGGCGCCGCTCATGGAATTCGTCGAAAATCACGGCCCCGACGCCCTTCAGTTCGGGATCGGACAGGATGCGCCGTGTGAACAGGCCATCCGTGATGACTTCGATACGCGTCGCGGCAGAGACCTTGCGGTCGACCCGCGTCGTCAGGCCCACGGTCTGGCCCAGCGTCTCGCCGAGGCTCTGGGCCATGCGCGTCGCCGCCATGCGGGCTGCCACCCGGCGGGGCTCCAGCAACAGGATGCGCCCGGCGATGATTTCCGGTGTGCCGATCAGGCCCGCCAGCGCCAGCGGAACACGGGTCGTCTTGCCTGCCCCCGGCGGGGCCGCGAGCACCAGGCGGGTGCCGTCGTGCAGCGCCGCGCAGACCTCGGCCAGCACGTCATCTATTGGCAGGGGGGCGATATTGGCGCTCATGGGGCGCAGACATACGGTGCCACGCGCAACAAGGGCAACGACTAATCCATGGGCAGCCTGCCGCCCGGCAAGGCAATCGCTGTCTCGGCATTTGCCTTCCCCGCAAAGCCACCCTACCGTCCCGACTTCAGAATTGATGGGAGTGGCATATGGGCTGGTGGTTTCAAATAGATCTCTGGAAACGGGTCATGGTCGGCCTGGCCCTCGGTGCGGTCACCGGTCTTCTCCTGCGCCAGGCCCTTGGCGCAGAGGCTGCCGGTGCCAACGTCACCGCATGGGCCAAACCGATTGGCGACGCCTTCATCAACCTGATCAAGATGCTGGTCGTGCCGCTGATCTTCACCACGCTTGTCTCTGGCGTTCTGGCCATGGGCGACCCGAAAAAGCTTGGCAGTCTCGGCGGGCGCGCACTGGGCATGTACATGTGCACAACCCTGATCGCGGTCTCGATTGGCCTGCTGATCGGCAGCCTGATCCAGCCCGGCGCCGGGTTTGACACAACAACCGTCGCCACGGCCGACCTTGAGAGCGCGCGCTCGCAGCTTGCCGCAAATCCTCAGCCCGGCAGCGTCGGCGAGCAGTTGATGCACACGATCCTCTCCATCATCCCGACCAATCCTGTTGCCGCCATGGCGCAGGGCGACGTGTTGCCGATCATCTTCTTCGCCATCCTGTTCGGTATCGGCATCCTGATGTCGCGCGATGCGGGCAAACCCCTGGCGAACGTGATGAACAGCGCCGCCGAAGCGATGATGAAACTGACCCTGATTGTCATGGAAACCGCGCCTTTCGGCGTATTCGCCCTGATGGCATGGGTGATGGGCGACCGCGGGCTGACGATCCTTGCGGTGCTCGGCAAGATGACCGCTTCGCTCTATATCGCATGCGGCCTGCACATCCTGATCACCTATGGCTTCGTCATCAAGGGCTTGCTGCGCCTGCCCTTGTTCGACTTCTTCCGGGGCGCGGTCGACGCGCAAGCCGTCGCGTTCTCGACCTCGTCGTCGAATGCGACCCTGCCAATGACCATATCGTGCGCCACAGAAAACCTCGGCATCGGGAAGCCGATTGCCTCATCTGTCCTGCCCCTTGGGGCGACCATCAACATGGACGGCACGGCGCTCTACCAGGGGCTAATCGCCCTCTTTGCAGCGCAGGCGCTCGGCATCGAGATGACCGTCAGCATGTATTTTACCATCGCCCTGATGGCGACGCTCGTCTCCATCGGCACCGCCGGCATTCCGTCTGTCAGCCTTTTCCTCGCCGCGACGACGCTCAGTGTGGTCGGCGTGTCGCCAGACCAGACCGTCCTGATCATCGCGCTCCTCTTCCCGTTCGACCGGATCCTCGACATGATGCGCACCGTGACCAATATCACTGGCGATCTCGCCGTTGCGACAGCGGTCGCGAAATGGGAGGGCGAGCTCGACGAAGTCGTCTTCCGCGCCCGCGACCGTATCTGACGCAGCGCCATGACTCGCACGGCGCGATACGCATTGCCCGCCGCGCTCTGTACCCTCGTCCTCGTCCTGCTCGTGTCCGGGATCAGCGGATACTGGGACATGGACACGCTCGACCGCGCGATGGCCGATCGGGCTTCCGGCCTGCGCTCCCCGGCATTGACCAATGCCATGCTCGCCATCACATCGCTCGGCGATGGTGCCTATCTCAGACCCATGGGCGCACTCGTGGTGATCGCCCTGGCCATGCAGCGGGCGTGGCGTCCCGCCGGAGCCACCGCGACGGCCTTCCTGCTGCTGCCCCTGCTGGTCAATCTCATCAAATCCGGGGTCGCCCGCACGCGCCCGACAATCGATCTCTATGCCGGCGCTGACGGGTTCAGCTTTCCCAGCGGACACGCGGCAAATTCCGCCCTGATCTATGGCGCCATCGCTGTATTGGTGCTCCGGTCGCTGACAGGGCCCACGCGATGGATCGCCACGGCAGCGCTCGCACTGCTCGCCGTCGTGATCGCCGCCTCTCGGGTCTATGTCGGCGCGCACTGGCCAAGTGACGCGCTGGCCGGGCTTGCCCTTGGCGGCCTGCTGCTGACCGGACTTGCCTGGGTCCTGGCACACCCGTCCCACCCCCCTGCCACCCCCCGCACCACATACGTCCTGCTGGCCTGTTTCGCCCTTACCGCTCCGCCTTATGCATGGTACGCACTGCCCTTTGCGCACACGTTTTACGAGGCGCTCTCCTAGGCCCGGAACGCGATGCTCACCCGCCGGAAAATCCTCTCGCTCGCGATTCCCGTCGTGCTCGCCCAGGCTGCCACGGCGACGACCGGTATTGTCGATACCGCCGCCATGGGCCGGTTCGGCGACAAGGCAGACCTCGCCGCCGTCGCCATCGCCGCCGTCGCATACAGCTTTATCTATTGGGGATTCGGCTTCCTGCGCATGTCGACCACCGGCCTCGCGGCGCAAGCCAATGGCCGGGGCGACGGGCCAGAAGTGCGCGCTATCCTGCTGCGCGCCCTGATGCTCGGCGGCGCGATCGGTCTTGGCCTCTTCCTGCTGTCACCCTTGCTCAGATGGCTCACCTTCGCCGCCTTCGCCGGTACAGCCGAAGTCGAATCCCTTGCTGTCGGCTATTTCAACGCCCGCATCTTCGGCGCCCCCGCCTATCTCATGGGTCTGGGCATTACAGGCTGGCTGCTGGGCGCCGGAAAGACCGGGCAGATGCTCGCCGTGCAGATCGTCCTGAACGGTGTGAACGTCATACTGGACGTCTGGTTCGTCGCCGGGCTGGACCTCGGCCCCACCGGTATCGGCGCAGGCACCGCGATTGCCGAGTGGACGGCGCTCGCGGTCGGCCTTGTCCTCGTGCGCAAGGGCTTCCGGGCGCCTGCGCGCCTGATGGATCCGGCCAAGCTGTCTGCGCTGTTTTCCGCCAATCGCGACATCATGATCCGCACGCTGGCCCTGGTTTTCTGTTTCGGCTGGTTCGTCCGTTCCGGCACCCTGATCAGCACGGCTGTCACGGCGGGCAATGAAGTCCTGCTGCAATTCATCACGGTCGCCGCCTTCGTGCTCGACGGATTTGCCTTCGTGGCCGAGAAAGAGGCGGGCGAAGCCTATGGCGCGTCCGACGGCAAACGGCTGGCGCAGGCGATGCGTCTGACATCGGAATTCGCCTTCGCCTTCGGCGCCGTGTTTGCCCTCGCCTATTTCATCGGCGGCGGCTGGGTTATCGAGGCCTTCATCGCAGACCCGGAGGCACGCCGCGCAGCGCTGGATTTCCTGCCCTATTGCGCCGCCGTTCCCTTGCTCGGCGTCACGGCGTGGCAGCTGGATGGACTGTTCCTTGGCACCACGCAGGGCAAGGCGCTGCGCACGGCGGGCGTGATCTCGGCCCTGCTATACCTGGCAACGGACATGCTGCTGCGCCCTTCCTTCGGCAATGCGGGCGTCTGGACGGCGTTCCTGACCATGTATGTCTATCGCGCTGCGGCGCTCGGCTGGTTCGTGCCGGGCCTGTTCAGAGGTCTTTCCCGACCGCCTGTGCCAGCGACGTGAAACCATCCGCCTTGAGCAGGGTGGCCAGTTCACGGTGGATATCCGCCACGAGGCCCGGGCCGGAATAGACCAGCGCCGAGTAGAGCTGCACGGCATGCGCACCGGCCCGAATTTTCGCATAGGCGTCGGCTGCACTGGAAATACCGCCCGCGCCGATCAGGTCGAATTCACCTTTCAGCGCCTTCGCAAAGGCTTTCAGGATCTCGGTCGACGGCGCCATCAGCGGCGCGCCGGACAAGCCGCCAGCCTGACCCCGGTCGCGACTGGTCAGGCTGTCAGGCCGGGCGAGGGTCGTGTTCGACACGATCAGGCCGGACAGCCAGGCCCCCTGGTTGCGCACCACGCCGACGATGCCATTGATCGCCTCGGCATCGAGATCCGGCGCGACCTTGAGGAAGACAGGCTTGCCCGCACGGTCGGCCGCGCCGCAAGCGGACAGCAGCGCCTCAAGCGAGGCCTTGTCCTGCAGGCCCCGCAATCCGGGTGTATTCGGCGACGAGATGTTGACGGTGACATAAGCGGCATGCGGCGCCACGGCCTCGATACCCTTCACATAGTCAGCAATACGATCCGTGCTGTCCTTGTTGGCACCGACATTCGCGCCGATCGGCACGGGCGCGCGATATTTCGACAGGCGCCGGACGAAATAGGCGAGACCGTAATTGTTGAAGCCCATCCGGTTGATCACGGCCCGGTCCTCGCTGAGGCGGAACAGGCGCGGTTTGGGGTTTCCGGGCTGCGGCAGGGGTGTGACCGTGCCGCATTCGATGAAGCCGAAGCCGAACCGGGCCATGGCTGAGGGCACGTCGCAATTCTTGTCGAAGCCTGCCGCCAGACCGACAGGAGCCGCAAGTTTCAGCCCGGATTTCGGCAGCGTCGTCGCGAGGATGGGATCGAAAATCGGCGCACGCAGGGGCGCGCCGAGTCCTTTCTCCAGCGCACGTATCGTGGCTGTATGGGCCGCTTCAGGGGGCAAGAGCTTGACGAGGCTCACGCCGATATCCGTGAGACCCATCTAGAGATCCTCCGGCAGGACGGGAATGCCATGGGAATCCTGCGCCAGCGTCCACTGACGGCAGGCGTGCTTGATTTCGAGAGCGCCATAGAGATGCGGGAACATGATTCCACCCCGGCTCGGCTCCCATTTCAGGGGCGGCAGGTCGGTGATCGCGAACTCCAGAAGCCGGACGTCCTTTTGCCCTGCATAGTGCAGCCTAGCCGTTTCAGCGACGGAGTTGCGCGCGGAGAGGTGGACGTAACGGTCTTTCCGGTCGAGCGCGGTCGCGGTTGCACCTGTGGCCTTGGCGGCCTCCCAATCGGGCAGCGTCAGCAGCTTGTAGACATGCGTATTGTTCATGACGGGCGTTTCAGCAGGCTTTGAGGCGGACGGCAACTCGCGGCTTGAGTCCCCGACGCGATGTGCGATCCTTTGGCGGCGGTGCCGGAAGGGAATCCAACATGGCCAAGGACATAGCCGATCAGGCCCATCTGAACGTGCGGCTGGAGAATGGGCGGACCGTGGAGGAGGAGCTGCGTCGGCTTGGCGTGTTTTCACGCATGCTGGATTCGCAATTCTCGGTCATGGGCGTCCGGTTCGGTGTGGATTCGCTGCTCGGTCTCATACCTGTCGCGGGCGACGTGGCCACGGGAATCGCGGGAACCTATGCGCTGGCCACGGCGATCCGGCTCAAACTGCACCCGATCGCGGCGGTCCAGATCGGCTGGAACCTGCTGTTCGATACGGTGATCGGCGCGATCCCGGTCCTCGGCGATGTTTTCGACTTCTTCTTCAAGTCAAACACCAAGAATTTCAAGGTCATAGAGAAACACCTGACCCGCAAGGCACAGCGCCATGCCCGCAAGGCCGCGTCGGCCCGGACCTGAAATCAGGAGAGCGGCAGGCCGCTTGTATCCGTCGCCCGCGCGAGAACCCACCCGCCTTCCGGCGCCTGGCATGCCGCGAACCGACCGCGCTCCTGCCCCGGAAAGGCATAGGCGATATCGCGGCACATGACCGAGACTTTCATCGGGACAACATCGGAGACAAGGCGGACGACGGAATCGGTTGGCTGGGCGGTATATTCGATGGTCCGGACCGTCGATTTTCCGGATTCGCGGGTTGTCGAGCGCTCGATGAGGATGGTGAGGTCGCGGCCATCCGGGGTTTTCAGGATCTGGGTGGCGCCGTCGGCCTGGGTGTCGACGAGGCGGAGGAAATCCGTGCGCAGGGCATTTAGCATACTGGAATCAAGGGCTTGTGCTGCCGTGAGCTCAGTGCGCTCAGCCATGAACTCATCCACATTGCGCGCCGTGACGGGGGCGGGAGCAGGGTTGAACGGGCGGACCGTGGGGGTGGCGCGGGTGTAGGACGGGGGTGGCACGGGGCGGGTGACGGGCGCGCTGAGGGAGGC
>TARA_R110000751_G_scaffold27429_6_pt1 | contig 28400 bp, 7 predicted proteins | sample TARA_R110000751 | Tara Oceans TARA_R110000751 (sample SAMEA4398001) | marine metagenome | biome: Polar Biome; feature: [MES] marine water layer (ENVO:01000295) within the mesopelagic zone...; material: water (ENVO:00002006), including particulate matter (ENVO:01000060) such as...... | reverse complement strand
ATGAACAGGTAAGAGTCGTCAACCCTATAGTCGATGGTTCTGACCCAAACGACACCGTTTCAAGAGGTAACTTATATAAGATAGCGGCAGCAACCCTACTTTGCACATACCATGGTAAAGATTTTTATGATTTATTGGTGACTGGAGCAAACAGAAAACAAATACAAAACAAATTCAGTGATAGTAATAAAAGTTTTACATCTGGGCTTGAGCAACCAAGTTTTCCTGCTTACCCTAATTCTGTTTATTGGCATATTAATCAAGAGGAACTTAGACTAAACACCGACTATGTTTTGGAGATGACACAAGACATTGTGACTATAAAAGATTTAGGCATCGACACCAAGTTAACTAAAGCGTATCGTGTCAACACCAATGACTACCCCGGCGTTTCAAAGAAACGATCTGTAAGAATATATCAAATTATTTATTTTAAACAAGCATTTGACAGTTTAAATAATATGAATTTTGTCAACGAAGCCGAAGATCGATTACGGAATGAATTATCAGATATAACGCCCATAGGAGAAACGGAACTAGTTTTCCAGAACTACAAAGACTTTGAAAAAAGTATGGATAGTTTGTCGAACTTGCTCAAATACTACCAGCATATTCAAGAAGAGACATTTTTAGAAATATCAGACAACACACTTCCGGTGGAATTTAACTCTTTGATGGAACTGGTAAACAGTTTCAAACAAAATGTAAAAGAGCATATTGAGATAAACAATATCAAGCCAAGTGCCATAGGAAAGTTTGAATTACGACCTACAATATCACCTTCTGGTGAGTATTATATCGGTAATCCGGCTTTGATTACAGGCAGATCTGAAGACACGGCAAAAAAACTTAAAAATGATCCTGAAGATCAAGTTGTTATGAACGTTGCAATACAAGAGTACGCAAAAAACGAATTATTCAAGGGCTACACAGTTCCTGAACACATCGCTGGAATAGATGCAGTTAACCAACAACTTAGCCAAGATGATTTGCTTGATTTAGCTACGACTTCTACTTTCACCAAAGAACAAGCAAATGTTATTTATAGCACAGCAGTATACAATGATGTAATTAAGGCTTATATTACTAGCGGTGCCCAGAAAGGCTATGACTGGATAAACAGGATTCTCACTCTCTCAAATGTTGATCTGTTTGGGATTGACGACTTTTCTGAAGTTATTGTAAGCGCACTGCCGCTAAAAGATGTTGATCCAAAACTGGTTCTATTATTAAAGAATCTTAAACACCTTATTTCCTTAGCCGGTAAAACATTTGATTCCGAAGAGAGTTGTGTAGATTCTTTCACAGCAAAAGCAAGAAGTGCTAAAAGAGCATCTAAACTTTTATCCTCAACCTCAACCATGACTCCTGAAGAACTTACAGCAGGTACAGACGTGGACACGTCTCAAGACGCATTGGATTCAAACCCCCCGGATATATTACAATTTTCTAAAAGATACATAGAATACCCACGTAAAGATGACGGAACCTACAACACACCGACAGGAATTGATGCCCCATCATACACAGGAATCACGACCAGCCTTTCTGATAATTTATCAAATGACCAAAAAGTTAAAATTATCAATGCAGCAAGAAACCAGCCCTCTAAGCCTAAGTTTAAAGAAGTTGTAAACGAGATACTAACACCCGATGGTATCGAACTTAAAAGACGCGCAGCAAGTTTAGAGGTCTCAGGGGTTTCATTCTTCAATGACGAAGGCGACTTTGATTTTGATTTTGATATACGAAATACGATGGCTCGTCGAAATAGAACTTTTGCAGATCAGGTCGGAGATGAGATATTCAAAGTAACTCCCCGAACTCCTGCAAAAATTAGAGATATTGATGATGCTTATAGATTTTTTCTTTCTAAATTAGACCTATCTTCTATAGCGAGAGAGGCTCTTAAGTGCACTTTCTTAAAGTACTCAGTTGATGATATTATTGAGTATTTGTGTGATTCTTTGTTAGAAAACTTCTTTTCTGCGTTCGGTACCGACACAGACGAAGTGGTAAAGTTTATCAACAATATAAAAACTAGACAGTATAAAGCACTAGGAATTGACTTAACTTTCTCAGTTCAACAAGCATTAAGTGATGTTGAAAAAGAGTTTGAGAAATGGGCGGTTGAACAAAATGCAACGTTGCATACGAACATTGCGGGTGAAACTGTTGAGAACGCACAAGACTTAAGTAAACCACCCCCTCTTGGCTCTGAGTCTTTCTACTCTACTATCCGCGAAGGATTCGACGGTAGCACAAAAAGAGCACTTTGTGAACTTCTGATAGCAGGTGGAGTTGCCTTAACAAACGCATTAATAAAACTTTATGAAGAGGCATCAGGCCCGAATCTTGACAAAAGGCTGGAAAAGGGTGCTGAACTAAAACTTAAAAGTTGCGAGGATAATTTCAGTTTTGATATCCCCGATAACTTACCGAACTGGAGTAGAATATTACAAGATATTACTGCACAGATAGAGAGAGTTCTTAGAGATTACGCGGAGCAGTTTATCATTAACCCTCTTAGGGAAGCCCTCTTGAATATACTTTCATGTGGTGAGGAAGACGGAAATTCACCCCCTGTGGGTCAATTTGATTTAAGTGGTATCTCCGGGGGTCTCGACGCGGAAGTTTTCATGTTGTTGAAAGCCTATGTTGGCGACGTCTTTTCAAGTCTAAACACCGATGGTGTCTGTTCTTTGTTAAGAGGTGTACCATCTGACCAAACAATAGGGGTTTGTAACTTTATTTTAGGCTTGAAGAAGTACGCAAATCCAAAACTACAATCTATTTTACGCACAAAAAGTCAAAAAATATCTACGTTTAAGAGGCTGGGAACCGAAGAAAATTTAAAAGCATGTGATGCGGCTGATACGATTCAAGAAACAGCAGACTTGTGTAATGATTACAGTAAGGTAAAAGATAATTTAACAAGAATTCTTCGAGATTTGGGGTTGTCAGATGAAGAAATTAAAAGCCAACTCTCAGTAGCAGGAAATGTTAACCGAGAGAACTTTAAAGGAATTATAAATTCAATTTTTGGAGATCCAAGCAATTTATTGTCAGCATCAGAAATAGCAAACATAGTTTCTGACTCAGATGGTTTTCAAAAAATAAACGCGAAAGCACTCACCCAGATTCTCGACCCGGTTGAAGATAATATCGAACAGTTTGGTTATGACAACTTCAAAGAAGAATACAATAGAGCAGTCATCAGAACACAATTAGACTCCCTTCCTGGGGATGCTGGTGACTCTTCAACTCCAAAAGGTCTCCTCGCTGCACTCGCAGCAAAAAATCCTTACGATGCCGCTGCAAAATACGATATTTTGGGCTTATACGACCCTAACAACCCCGATCAAGCCGCTGACGATGGTGTAAAAGTAACCACAACAAACACAAAAATGAAGATTGGGGACTTCGAATACTCAGAGCCAAACTTGTTTGGTGACTCGTCACGAGCAGCAAAAACTATTAAAGAACTTTCCAAAATAGAAGAGTTATTTTCTTTGCACTATTCCTCAATACCAGCGGATATTATAGAATATTTCGATCAAGATGGTGAAAATAACTTCAACGATATTTTCGTAAAAGCAATAGAAGATATCCATGAAATAATAGCACAAGAGATTCCAGAAGACTCCAATAAATCGAAAGTGTCAGGACTCACAAGCATCCCGTATTCAGATCTAATATTGAATCTAAAAGAATTAAAAAAAGTGATTTCAAGGTTAAGTTCACAAAACTTTTCTGATTTGCCAATGGACCCAGATGTGCCACCAACCCACCTTTATGACGCCTTATACGAAGGAGTTGTGGTGTTATATACTAGAATTTTCTTAGTAGAGTTGGTGCTAAACAGCCCTTATTTGTATGAGGTATTCAATCCGGAATACGTAATGGATAGTGAATCGGTAAAAAGATATGTCAGAGAAGTGATGTACCCAGAAATGGGAACCGAGTTTAGTAAAATAACGGATCAATTAGAAAAGATATCAAAAACTTATCTTAAAGATAAATCAAATGTAAACATAAATTATAAGGCATCTCTCAATAAATTAAATGAGTTGGTGTCCGAGATGTTTAACAAAGTTGAAAAGAAAATTTGCGATGAAGATAATCAAAATAATCTCGCATTACCAGTGTCTTTCGAGAATTCAAATAAATTATTTAGTTATGTAGACGCTGGCGATGCGATGGTATATAATAATGTTCTTTCGGATAATGATGCTAACGAGATGTTCTTTGAAAATTATGTCAGTTTCGACAAAGTGAACACGGAAAAGTTAACACCATCTCAAATTGAAAAACTACAACTTCTAGGGATATTAAACGTTGACGTGGCTCAAAAACAAATAATAAGTGAAAAAGAACTTTTTGCAGCATATAAGATATTGTTTGACGGCACAAACGTCAGTGACTTTAAGAAAAAGAATCTTCTACCGATGGGCTTTTATGTCAAAGATGACAAGAACGCGGAATTTGATGTTGTTCTGGAACAAAAAGACGATTCCAACACCATGTATTACTCCCCGAATTACCAAACATATAAAATGATGCATGGCTTTGTCGCAGAAAAGTATTTTAAGACAGCAGTCCTTCAGTTTGCTGATGGAAACCCCACCCCTAAAACATATTCTAATGAATCTTCATGGCCACAAAAATGGTGGGATTCTGGAGCAGGAGACGCATCATTACAACAACTTAAGTCGAACACAGACGTGTTGACTCAAACGCTCCTCGCATCGTTGAAGGATCCGTTAGAAAACATCTTTGGCATAGCATTGACTCTACAAGGATATACTAGAGAGCAGGTTGTTAACAACATTAATAATCTAGTAACTCCACTAAACGATTACGCTTCTGTTTCTGATTTTAATAATATAGACAACATCGTTATATCGTCTTGGGAAAACAATATACAGAACATACAAGATATGGAAGATGATCAAGAAGGGAATGTAAGAAGTGTATTAAAGTTAGTTGACGAGGAATTCTTCCCAGGGGCAGCAAGTGACGAGGGTCTTCAATATGTTAAGAGACAAACGCTAAAAGACGAGGACTGGGTTTTTGAAACCTCTGGGCCGTATAGGGACAAGTTTGAACAATACTATGGCGATTCTTTTTGGACATCAGCAGTTGATGGCACTGCCGGAGGAATCCAACCAAAAGATGATAAAATTAAAGACATGTTCTTTCCAAATTATTACAGAAAAGACGACGGAAATTTAGCAGTCTTCAACAGCAAGAAATATTTTGACGACCCGGATCTTATTTTGCAAGGCTCTTTCCCAAGCGGCGAACAAGCAATGACAGCAAATCCGGTTTATGTTGAAGATTACACAAATGAATATTTCTATGGAAACGGTGGCCTCGAAGGCACTTCCAACTATAGAGAGTCAAAACTTGCAACCAAAAAGACCTCTGCTGGTGTTTCTGGAAGAGTGATAGGAAAATTTTATTTTAATGAACCAAATCCAGCAGCCATAAAGTATTTTGATGGCGAACAGGCAGAAACAAAACAATTATCACAAGGTGAGACTTTAAAGTTTAATTTATTAACAAGAGACACCTTCATAGAAAAGTTCAATAACTATCAATCTATTGTCAACCCCATTTATCAAGATTTACGACAGTCTGTCGATAGTTTGGCATCAACATATATTAATAAGCCAGAGGCAAATCTTAATGTACCGGACAATATTATACAATTAGAAAAAGTAGGGAACACAAATTATTTGAGAGCCGTCGACTCTAGTGGGGACGAAAAAAGCCTTTACTTTGAAGAGATTAATATTCGCGTTCCAATCAGAATGACGGTAGAGAAAGGAAAAGCAGACGGAGATATCTTCTCTAGTGATGAGTACACCAAAACTAAAAATGGTATCACATATCAAGATGATGGCAACACATTAGGCTTTATTTACACAAAACCGATAACAGTGGTAAGGGTATATTATGTGGAGGAACTTGGTCAAGACTTTTTAAATGAAGACGAAGAATACTACACCGCATTTAATGGCCTCACAAGCACCAACGGACAAATAACTGAAGAAACAAGAGTCTGTGAGATATTTGAAAACTTTAAATATGGAATGCGAGCATCTTTTAATATATACACTGAAACAGTATCCGCAGGATCCGCAGAACATAAGATATTCCAATATTTGAGCAACCTGATAAGTTTTGGAGATATACCCCCTCTTTTATATTATTATCAGAAGCAATACCTAAGCAAGATCCGAAAAGGAGACTTCTCAGGTCTTGCGAATTTCGCAGATGCTTTCCAAAACCCGGAGATACTGGGGGGAAACATATTTGATAAAAACTTAGGCGGGGCAGTTGTACTTCCATTAGTAAGTTCAGAATTAACATTTTCAGATATAAAAAATGATGAAGATGCACAATTTCCATTTAGTGGTGACAGACTAAAAGATGTTTTCAAAAACTTCCCGTGCCATAAGGATCAGTCTTTAACGAGTCCAGCACATGAATACGTCAGCACAGAAAAACTGTATGGTGCAATCGCAGGCAACAACTTATTTTGCAACATCAACAGAGATAAAAAATTGAGAGATTTCTTTAGATGTGGAATGAAAATTCAAAACTTCCTTTCCTTTATTACCTTACAAACAAAGTCTAAAGTACAAAAGAGTTATACCACATATGGTATCGACACTCAGTTTAAAACTACTAAAGATACAATACAAAAACTAACTGATACTATAATTAGGGATAGAGACGGAGACGATATATAATGGCTTCTGGAATATCAGTAAAACTACCTTTGACGCTTGATGTTAATGATGGCGCGTACACAATGAACAAAACAGTTGTTGAAAGTGTTAAACAAAATTTAAAGAACTTGCTCTTGACTGCACCTGGGGAACGAATTATGGACCCAGAGTTTGGAGCAGGATTAAGAAACTTGTTTTTTGAAATGAACGATGGTCTGACAGCAGACGTAGTTCGTTCTAAGATATACGAGCAGGTTTCTGTTTATTTACCATTTATAACAATACTAGAGATCAACATAATAAGTGCAGAAAACGCTGGCGTGCTATCCGATATAAGTCCAAACACAATGTCAGTTAAGATTGTATACCACATTCAGCAGATCAGCGCGTCTGATACATTAGACATAAAATTTTGATTTAACTAATTAATTTGTATTTGGAGAAATAAATTCCTATGGCCAGAAAAGACATTCCGATAAGATATACTAGTCGTGATTTTGAAAGCATCAGAAACGATTTAATCGATCATGTAAAGCGATATTACCCAGACAGTTATAAAGACTTTAATGAGGCTACCTTCGGGGCTATGATGCTCGATGCAGTCGCTTATATTGGCGACATCTTATCTTTTTATACAGATTATCAAGCAAATGAATCGTTTTTTGAAACAGCGATTGAGTATGATAACGTATTAAAACAAGCAAGACAGTTGGGGTACAAATTCAACTATAGTTCCTCCTCAACCGGAAAAGTCGACATATTCTTGACGATTCCAGCAAACGATAATGGTATCGGTGTAGACACGACTTACCTGCCACTATTGAAGAGGGGTACAACAATGTCCGCTGGCTCTAGCACATTCACACTGATGGAGGACGTAGACTTTACTGACCTAGATGCTATCGATATAGCAGTAGCAAGTGTTAATTCTTCCACTGGAACACCCGAATATTATGCTGTTCGCGCAACCGGACGAGTTATTTCTGGGCAAATGGCTTCCATGCAGAGAGAAGTCGGTGATTTTAAAAAGTTTTTTAGAATAGAGATCGACGAACCCAATGTTACAGAGATCGTTTCGGTAATGGACTCCGAAGGTCATGAGTATATGGAAGTTGAGAACTTGTCTCAAAACGTTGTATACAAGGCTATAAAAAGCAAGAGAAGTGACAATAACTTGGCACCGTACCTCTTGAAGCCTTTCATCGCGTCTAGAAGGTATGCCGTCGAAAGGTCCCGTTTTACCACAACAATCCAGTTTGGCCACGGCACAGACAGTGAGATTAAAAATCCATCTGTTGCAGACCCAAGTGATGTTGTATTACAAGTTCACGGTAGAGACTATGTTTCGGATGCATCCTTTGATCCTGCTAAATTAAATCAAACCGATAAGTTTGGCATCGCTCCTTCAAACACTACATTATCTATTTCATATAGAATAAACAGTTCGGATAACGTAAATGCAGCAGCAGGGGCTGTTTCCCAGGTTGATAATGCAATATTACAGTTTGATGAGAATCAGAGTCTTGCATCGGATAAGGTACAAACAATTATAGGCAGCATTGAGGTCACTAATGAAGACCAAATTGTAGGCGACGTGTCCGTACCAACAATCCAGGAATTAAAAATACTCGCCAAAAACCATTTTGCAACTCAGAACAGAGCAGTGACTAAACAAGACTACACAAGCCTTGCTTATGCAATGCCTAGTAAGTTTGGTTCAATCAAGAGAGTCAGCGTTTCACAAGACGTGGACTCCTTTAAAAGAAACTTAAATCTATATGTTTTGGCGGAAGATATCAATGGTAATTTGACTTTAGCCACCGATACTATAAAAGAAAACTTAAAAACTTGGTTAAATGATTATAAAATGGTAAATGACACTGTTGACTTGCTGGATGCGAATATTGTTAACATCGGTATTAACTTCTCTGTAATCGGGGAGCGCAACACAAATACAGTTGACTTATTATTATTATGTAAGAATAGATTGTCTGAACTTTATACACAAAAATACAACATTGGAGAACCTTTTAACATCTCTGAGATATATCAGGTGCTCAATAGAGTAGAAGGTGTTGTAGATACAACGGATGTCTCAATAACACAAAGGACAGGCACAGGCTATTCTAACATATTTTATGATACAGAAGAGAATCTATCAGTTGACGGAAGAATGTTACTGGTACCTAACGACACAGTATTAGAAATAAAATACATCTCATCTGATATCACAGGGCAGATTGTAGGAACACTAAATCAGGATCCTTCTTCAAGCTCAACAGGAACAGGCACTTTCTAAACAATGACTATTAAAAGATACATAGCAGACGCTGACAACACTATCACTAATTCGTTTAAAGCGAATTTATCCACCCGAGCAACCGGTTCTAATATGGGCCTGTCGGACTCCGTAGAAGTCTTTTCTATTTTCGGCCAAGCCTCGGGAAGTACTGCGGGATACTCCCAGGAACTCTCCAGGATCTTGATGCAGTTCCCGATTAGCGATATTTCTACAGACAGAACAAATGGCATAATTCCAGAAAGCGGAAGTGTTTCTTTTTTCTTAAGAATGCATAACGCCAAACACCCATTTACAACTCCAACAAACTTTAATTTAGTTGTACACCCAGTTCGTGAATTGTGGGAAGAGGGTTATGGATTAGATATGGATGAGTACAAGGACCTCACCTATGATGGTTCCGGCTCAAACTGGCTACGCAGAGCAACAAGTTCCGCTGGCGTATTAAGTTGGTTAAAACCGGGCGGTACGCATTATGGCCATGAAAACCCTCCAACAACCTATACTGTAAACTTTGCGAAGGGCACAGAAGACATGGAGGTTGATATCTCTGAATTGGTAGAGCAATGGATAAAAGGCTCTGGCGGTGGCGGTAAAACAAATTATGGAGTTTTGGTAAAACTTACCGGCTCTCAAGAAGGTTACTCAGCAGTCACAGGTGACTCAGAGATCGTGACAAATACAACTGGTTCAAAGACATCTTTCTATACAAAGAAATTCTTTGCCAGAGATAGTGAATACTTCTTTAAAAGACCATGCATTGAAGCAAGATTCGATGAGTCGACTAAGGATGACAGAGGAAACTTCTATTATAGTAGTTCTTTAGCAACTGCTGACGCGAACACAAACACGTTGTATCTATACAACTATGTTAGAGGCAAATTGACCAACATACCTGGAGTTGCAACAGACTATTCGGGAGAAGTATATGTTTCCTTTTTCTCGGGCAATGTAGATAACACTGCGATTTCGACCACTCACGGCCCAATACAACTAGTAAATACCACTGATTTTGTACAGTCAGGGAACCCACACTGTGTAACTGGTGGTTATGTGTCAACTGGTATTTATTCAGCCTCTATTGTGCTAACAGGTGCCGCAACGCCACTAACAAGAATATACGATGTGTGGTTCACCGGAAGTTTGGATACAAGATCATCTGAAAAAAATGATGCGGTTCGTTTCCACACAGGTTCATATGATCCGAACACTCTTGATAGTTCTCCAATTTATAAAACGCCAACGTACTCAAGTAAGATAACAAACTTGAAGACAAACTATGGCCCGAATGAAAACACGAGGTTCAGACTTTTCGTCCGCGAAGTGGGAGAAGACTATAACATATATACCAAGGCCACGAATGAGATAGAAAACCTCATTGTAGAAGATGCGTACTACAGAATTTATAGAGTAACAGACGATCTAGAAATTATAAATTTTGGAACAGGTTCTCTAACCCCTGGCGCAGAAGAGGCAAAAACCGACTATACTAGATTGTCATTTGATGTCTCAGGAAATTACTTTGATTTCGATACTTCTCTTCTAGAGAGCGGATATTCTTACGGTATTAAGTTTGCATATTATGACGGAGAAGGATACTTAGAACAACCAGATGTTTTCAAGTTTAGGATTGTAGATAAGACATGAGTTTAAAAGATCTATTCAAGCAAGGGAAGTCAAAAGTTCTTGTTGCGAAAAGCATTGAAGAAATCGGCACCGAAGCCGAGTCGGAAAGATATGTTTACGAAAGGTCAGAAGAAAGAAAAAGAACTATTCCACATATAGATTTTTCTAATCCAAAAAACTTTGCTAAATTTGGTTCAGCAGAAGAATATTATGCTCAGTCAATATCTAGAATCTACAACACTTATCCCTATGATGGGTCTCGTTACGAGAAACAAGCCTGGGAGAATAGTTCTTCATACCTTGATCTCTATATCTTAGAAGAGTTGTATCCTAGAACAAACGGGTACGCCATCTTCTCCCCAGACAGTTCAGGAAACGGTTGGGGTAATAAATCTGCTACAATCGGCGCTTATGACAAATCTTCAGATTTAGAATATATTTTTCTAAAAGGTGGTCCAAACCCAAATCACGATGACACATCGGTTCAGAAAGCCTTTCCGAACATAGAAACTAGACGATCCGGTAATGTCGGCGCAAACCTACTTGACCTCTCGGTTAACAGGGAATCCAACTTAAAGTTTGACGGTGCTGAAGGTAACACAGTAGAGTTCTGGTTGAAGAAATCACAATTTTTGTCTGATATTAACGCTGGTGGTTATGAGGTAGTATTTGACTCTTATACAACAAGTAGTGTCTCTTCTTCTGTTAATTATGCACGTTTGAGAGTCGAGTTAACAGGAAACACATCTGCCTCACCATTCCGTGTCACATTCATGTCCGGTACAAACGGCCTCCACAGAGAGACCATCGGTGATGTGACTACATCTTCTGTTGGAGACAACAACTGGCACCACTATGCGTTTGTTCTCAAAAATACTGGTTCTTTAGGCCCAGTTTCCAGCAATAAACCACCTGTTTCCCAGAACAACAGAAAAGATATCCAAATTGATTTTTATGTCGATGGTACCTATAACGCCACCGTCGTCACAGGCTCTTCTATTGGCTATGTAAGCGGCGGAATGGTGGCTACCGTAGGTGCACTCGCTGCATCCCCTTCCGGAGCAGCAGGCGGCACTATAGAAGCAAATATACCTACTTTTTCAAGCACTTCCGACATGCAGAAGATGAGAGGGTATGGTAAACTTTCAGGATCCCTAGACGAAGTAAGATTCTGGAAGGAAGAAAGAACAGCCAGACAAATTGGACTGAACTGGAAGAGCGCACTTGGAGCGGGGACAAACTTAGATGAAGCAAATACACAACTTGGAGTGTATTACAAATTTAATGAAGGTATAACACAGACAGCAAGCGTAGACTCGAATGTTTTAGATTATGCCGGTAGAGTTACAAATGGTGATTGGGTAGGTTACGAAGCCGCCGCAAGATCCACAAACTCAGCAATCGTTGAATCGAGTGCTTCTGCGGAAGAATTTAAAGATCCGATTGTATACTCTTTTCACCCTGATGTAAAAAGTCTTAAAGAAAGCAAGGAGTTAGAGGGTCGAGTATATGACTTTGAGAACCCCGGTGGCTTCTATCGAACATTCCCAGATTGGATGTTAGCAGAAGATTCTGAGACAGAAGAGGGACTTTTAAAACTAACCCAAATCATGTCAAGTTATTTTGACACCCTGTATCTTCAATTAAAACAATTACCGTCATTAAAAGACGTGCAATACGTAAGTTCCAGTATTGGAGCCACAGGAAGTTATAAACCTCTTCCTTTTTCAGAGAGAGTGTTAGAATCTAAAGGATTCTTGACATCCGAGATTTTTGCTGATGCAACTATATTAGAGCAGTTCTTAGACAAGGACGATCATAAGTTGTTTACAGAAAAACTGTCAGATGTTAAAAATCTTATTTATCAGAATGTTCATAACAACTTGGTAAATATTTACAAAACAAAGGGTACTGAAAACGCATTTAGAAACTTTATTAGATGTTTTGGTGTTGATGATGAAGTAATTCAACTCAACGCTTATGCTAACAATCAGGTATTTGAACTTAAAGACAATTATCGTTACCGTTCGGAAAGAAAGAATTACATCGATTTTAACACTTATGGCGATTCCGATGCTGTTGTGTATCAGTTTAAGTCAGGTTCAAACAGTTCAGGGTTCATATCTGCATCGCAAGCATTGTTTTATGAGCACGGTACAGCCCAGACTTTTGAGTGTGAGGTAATTACACCTAAGCCGACAGACCCCAGAGTTAAAAACGCTGCTTTTTATAACAGCCTAAACTCTTCTGTATTTGGAGTTCAACAAGTAAACTACAGTGCAAACGGTACTGTAAATGAGGCGGATACAAGTTTCGAATTGGTTGCTGCTGATGACTATGCGAACTTTCAAGTCTTTCTTGAGAGAGAAAATATTGGTTCAACAACAGCAAAATTTGTTTTAACTGGCTCAAACGCTAGTGGTTTCACAAGTTTGACGAGTTCTCTCTATAGGGAAATGTACGACAACAGAAAGTGGAATTTGGCTGTAAGGGTTGTTCCAAATGGCCACCCATTTGTCAACACAGTTTCAGGCTCTACAGACAATAAAGGATACAAAGTTGAATTTTACGGCGTAAACTATGATGCGAACACTATTCGAGATAGTTTCTACTTAACCGCTTCTCTTGCCACGAAAACAGGAGATTCTGCACCACTCGACACAAGAGGGGATAATTTCTTAAAGAACGGCAAAAGAATGTACGTCGGTGCTCTTAGGACAAACTTTACAGGTACACTGGTAAGCGGATCTGATTTAAAAGTGTCATCGACAAGAGCCTGGATGGACTACATAACTAATGATGAGGTGAACGCACATGCGATTGACGCATCAAATATTGGTACACTCCACCCTTACCGTTCTGCCTATCTCTTTGAGAACTCTTCCTCCGCGCCACCGATATCAAAGGCATATCAAGGGAACAACCAATACGTTCCAGCAATGAAAACGCTTGCGCTTAATTGGGACTTTAAAACACTTACAGGTTCTTCTCCTGCTGGTACCTTCTCTGTGGTGGACTTTGCGTCTGGTTCAGCAGAAGACTTTGATAACTATCGCTGGTTAGGCAACATTGTTAATATGCAACACCCCGGACAGGGAAAATATTTCAGAGCCAGTGAATCAAATGTTGTTGACACAAATTATGTGAATTCAGCAAAGCAACAAGAACCAGAATCCATCACTGGCCTTGACATGATTAACTCCTTGTCTCGTGATGATGTGCAGTTTACTAGAGAATCTCGCCCAATAAGTTACTATTTCATGCTTGAGAAAAGCATGTACAAGGCTATTACCGAGCAAATGCTTAATTTCTTTGCGACAGTAAAGGATTTCAATGATTTAATCGGAAGTCCAGTTAATCGTTACAGACAAGAATATAAATCTATGGAGAAGATCAGACAACTTTTCTTCGAAAGAGTAGACAACACTCCAGATTTAGATAAGTATATTGAGTATTATCGATGGCTTGACTCATCGATTGGTGAGATGGCGGAACAATTGTACCCAGCATCAGCCGGTCATGCTCAAGGTTTGAAGACTATAATTGAGAGTCACGTATTAGAAAGAAACAAATATAGACATCAACTTCCATCAGTGGAACAGGCTAGAAATTATGACAGACTATTAACAGAAGAAGATCAGAGACTCCTGCAAATTCAACAGATGCAGGATGCTGCTTCTGGCGAGTACGGAACCCAACTTCAGCCACAAACTGCAAGCCCACTTAATATTAATAAATCTTTTAATTGGTGGAGCCTAAAGGCAGACCGTACAAACACTGCTGAGATCACTTCAGGTGATGCCACAGTAGATAAGAATAGAGAACAAATACGAAGAGTTATAGCAAACGGGGAAACCCTTGCTCTAGGTGCCGCCTTCTATAGAAGAGGTACAAAACAAAGTTTAAACGATGAATATAACTCACCCTCGATTAAGGGAGCACCAGTTGTAAAGGTCACCACTGCTATAGCAGGAGGCTCGAACTCTTCCAGAGAAAGCAGTAATCAACTTATAAAGCCGGGTGTTGTTATAGAAGCAGGTTCGATAACATACCTCAGATCAGACCAAGTGCCAGACACTGATGATATTACCGCAAACTCAACAAGATTCCCAAAGATTAAAGTACAACCTAAAATTAACGCTTTCGATGAATCGGAAGCAGAGAGTAGGCAAGTAAAGACGAGAGGTGGTCTTCCTTCTGTCTACAGTGGTAGTGCTGGACTGGTTTTCTCTAACGTACACCAATATGTTGCTCATGGCACGGAACAACCTATGCAAAGTCCTTTTGTAAAGAAATACGTTGGTGGCTATGGCGATAGAAGTGTTCCAATTAGTTCTGGATCACAAAACGAAAACTCAAGACTAGAAAGATTTAGAATATCCGCGCCCGCTAGTGATCTAGTTGCTTCAACTGCCGCTTCTTTGGCTGATATTTTAACATTAGCTGGCTTCAGCGATAATGATAAATTTACAGTTAACATACCCTCCGCCATGGGAGGCACCGGCACAGATATAACTATCAAAATGGTGGGTGGAACCCCATCAGACGCCACCTCGAACCAAGTAGAAATTAGCACAGCGGGAACCGCCGCCGCAATTCTTGCCCGATTTGTTATTGCTATTGCTGGAGGCACTCCGTCGCCCTCCACCTCTGTCGCATATGGAGCGGGATCCGGCGATGTAACTAATGGTGTGGCAGGCATTACCGCCGCCCTCGGGACCAGCCCGACGCTAACTGTAACTGCAACTAATACGGGACGAGCAGGAAATGACATTATTTTCACAGATGTTGTGGGAACAATGGTCGCTGGTGGATCCCACGGATCATCCCCGGCCTATCTGATCGGCGGCACCGGCGGCGATGTTTATATTTACCCCCCAACCAAGACAAACGCCGGCGTTGAGAACTTACACTTGCCTCGTGCTGATATTAATCGAGGAACTCGACGACCTTACAATATTCGTAATATTCAACAATTAACAGCTTCCGCCTTACAAACATCGACGGTGCTCGGAAATTATGATGCAAATTATCAAGTTGTACAAACTTCCGGCAGAAGCGAGAACAACCTGTGGTTTTCTAAAAACTCAGGTAGTGTTACCAGCACAACACCAGAGATATCATTTTTAAACAGTAACCTAGATTATGAATTACCAACTAGAACGGTTCATAAGTCGGTATTTGTAGAACGATTCTCTTCTCCTGGTGGGTTTGAAGCAAGTTCTCTGGGATATCTAGACCCACAAGCAGCTGAAAAGTCTGTTTATAATGCTTTGCCATTTAGAAATTTAAGTGTTTTAAATGGTTCTGGAAGCTCGGATGGAAGCACAGTACCAGCAGAAAATGATACCAACGGTGCACACCTTAACATTTATAATAATATCCATCCCGGTCTAGGTGATGGGTATAACGAATTATCCCGCCGTCACGCTGGCCAGTTTGGTATCGATAGTGTTTATGGCACCTTAGATGCAGATGGTTATGAAACAACTGCTTCATACCAGAAACAACACAGAAACGTGAAAAGAATGATTAAGTATGCTGATGCAGCATTCGATGTACATGGAGACGATAGTTACCACACAAGTCGATATCTGACAGCCTCAGTTTACAACAATTTATTTTATAATGCGGCTATACCTCAAAGTGAATTGCAGTATGCATGGATTAGTGCCTCTTTAAGTAGCCCCGCAACACACCCTTTGATTGGTCACACCTCAGTTCAGAAAGGTTATGATGGTCAAGTGTCCGGAGCAAACGGGTACGAGGACGCTATTAACTTTATCGATGGGCAATTCCCACAGTACTCTGGCCTTCAGTCAGACCTTGCGGGAATGAATACTTTGGTATTAAATGTTCTGACTACAGGCAGCAACCTTTTGACAACGGACACAGAGTATAGAAACACAGAACTCGCGACCGTTACAGACGGAGAGCAATTCAACGCTCTGATGAAACACCGTAATTCTAGGCAAGGTGCAAGTTGGAGATTGAATATGAAATCCGATCACCCTCTTGTACGCAACCAGAGAAATAATAACATCATTGATGTTGTCGAAATTAAGAGCGCGGCCAAGACAAATAGAGATGATGTTTCCAGTTTTGACAAAAATCAGAGTTTAAAGAAAGTTATAAAGACAGTTAAGAAGTTTACTGTCCCGCCCGTAACAAGTAAATTCAAACCACTTACTCATGTGCTGAATGATCAGGGTGACGAAATATTATCAATCAAAGATACTTATTCCAACAATTTTGACTTTATGACAAACCCAGAACTTGATTCTAGGTTAGGAGTCAAACAAGAACAAAAACAAATTCATGATGTTATAATTAATGATGCTTCGGAAGACGGTGTAATTGTTGAAAGACTAGACTACAAAGAGACGGTGTATCCGAGAGAAGAAAATGCATATCTTGGAAAAGTAAGAGGTCGCATTACATTTACAGAAGGTAGCGGTAGTACAGACTTTAATAGAATCTTAGGAGAACAGGCGACTTTCTGGAGAGACAACCCGCATGATAGAAGAAGGCAGGATAACACAGCACGTAACTCACAAGGTATGTTGTTAGATCAATTTGCTGGCTCCTCCTCTGCAAACCCCAACACCACCTACCCTGCTGGTGATTACAACCAATCGCAGTTCTTCGCACCAGGCTTCTCATGCTGGCCCCTAGATGCACATTACTTATCGAACTCCCATGGCGAAGGTTTAAAAAACTACTGGTATGACCCTGATGTCGCAACCGGTGGTGGAGACGCAACAATTCAAGCAAACGAGCCCCCACAAGGCAATATTGCAAAAGCTCCTCAAGGAGAACTTCTTACTCTCAACATTGGAGAATTAATATACTCAATAAGCACTTCCGCATTCCCTGAAGGTGCACCCGCTTTCTATGGCTGGAGAGGCCCAGCAACGGCTTCTCAGAACTTCATTTACCCGAACACATTTAGTTATTATTCCGCCTCTGTTATTGCAGACCCAGAGTCGAGCGCCGCTAGTGCTAGGAAGAGTGGAACTAGCAGGCTTCTAACATACAACTTTTATAGAGCAGACAAAGATTCAGGTAATAAACCATTTCATGACTCGTATGAAGAGTATTCTTCCGACATCAGGGCACTTGCAAAAAACAGTACAGTGGTACCAGAATTCCGAGTGTCGGAGCACATAGATCATTACATCGATAATAATTTTGGATTCAATAATCGATTTTTGACCCTTCAAGGGGCAAATAGCGACATTTCTGCCAGTGCAGAAACAGCGACAAGCGTTTATGAAGAGGACTTCTTTAAAGTATATTCCCATTCAGACTTTATGCAACAATTTGCAAAGTTTGATAAAGACGATAACGATATAACAAAAATAAAATTAAGTTGCCATGGCGTGAAAAAGTTACTACCATATAACGGTTTTTACCCAGCATTGCGAGCGGTACAACTTGGTAGTTTATTCTCTTCATCTTATGCACCATATATTTCAGGTTCTAACTTTGCCCAAACCGGCTCAAACGAGGCCGAAAGACTTTCTACCTTGTTGCAGTCTTTCTTCGCACCAGGAATCATGTATAACACAATCAAATCCGGTATTGCCGTCGACTTCCCGGTTGTAACGGGATCAGCAGCATTTAGTGCTATCGATGGTTATGTAAACCCAGGATTAAAAGCAAACGCCAATAATACGATTAATCAAGCGGTGTATAACTACAGAATGCCATTCGAAGCACTAGTAGAGCCAGATAGGTATCTCCCGGTAAGAGCACCAGGAAGCACGACAAATGCCTTCGGTGACGAGGGCACGGTTTCTTTTCTCTATCCTTTCTCTAGTGTGTTCACAAAAACACCTTTCTTTACTTGGAGCGGAGAGAGAAAACTAAACTATAATTTAGCCATGAGCAACTTCTTATCCGAAGTGCCTAATTTCTTCTTATCAAATCAAAATTTTAAATCTTTTACTTCAAAACCTGAAAAACAATTTAAAACTATGAAGTCGGGATCAACCTATTATATGGATATTTCTCTTGCTAAAACTGATAATTTAATTATGGCACAGGGTCTTGAAGGCGTCCAGTTTAATGAAGTTACATCTAGTACTGATTCACGCTTACGTTTAAGAAACATGCATGGGCAGATATTTGGACCAGCCAGCGCATGGATGAATCAATATGGCGCTTGGCAACATCCAGATCTAGCCGACCCGACGTCGCTCTATCAGACCAAAGTTAATCAGACAGACCCTGCCTATGCACCCCACACTCCACCATACTATTATGCGGACTCTATCGCTAGAATAGCATTCACACCACATGACCACACTGAATTAATTGAAGGAGAGAGTAAGTTTTTCACATTAGACGAAATTATAGCAGGGTGTAAAATAGAAACAGTTTATACTTCTAGTGTTACACCACACTCAGAAACCTTGTTTGCGGCAGCACACTCAGGAAGTTACCTAGGTCAAACTGCTGCGAATCAGCAACTTCGAGGTCCAGCTGGCCTCGCTCAAATGAGACTTTCTTCGTCATTGAATTTGTTTGGAAAATCTAGTATAAAAACAGTAACTTATGATGTTGAAAGCCAGGATATTGAGGGATTTGTGGCAAGTAGTGCCCAGGATCCCCAAGATTCTTCAAACGACATCTGGACAATTAGTCCTAAATTTGAATGCCCCGTGGTAAACGTATCATCATCAACAGCCTTGGGTGAAGATTATTCATCTCTCAAAGAGGCTTCATTTGCGTATGGTTACCAGGCTGTCTTTGCTGATTTCGGATCCGGTTCTTCAGGCTTCGGCAATACTTCTGCGGTTAAAAGTGTTTGGGGTCAATATGGAACAATCCCAACTGGATCAGAAGGAGTGTTCATGAACATAAAAGAAAGTTTCCCAGAGATTTTATTGAATACTATATCTGGCTCCAGCTCAGACGCTACCGGCTCTCTTATTGACATCTGCGGGTTTGAACAATCACAGAAAAGAATTGGAGAAATCGCTAGTACTAAAGAAATTTCAGAAGCGGTGGTGGCAATACCGTTTGTACAACGAAGAGGAAAAAGAAAGTTCTTTAAGTTGTTAAAATCTCAAATTGACTTCGCCCTAGGAAGAGCAACAAAGCAACAAACGATTTCTTTGGAAAAATCGGGCAAAACCCCCGGCTCTTCTATCTTGAATATGGTAGAAAGTCTTAAAAAATATGTCTTACCACCGCACATGGACTTTATGAAAAATAAGAAAGTCGATCCTTATGTCGCATATGTTTTTGAGTTCACTCACACATTAGATCAGGATGACTTGTCCAACATCTGGCAGAACCTGATGCCTAAAATTTCTCAAAAAGCAGAAGAGCAAGAAGTTTCCGTATCACACGGGCTAGGAAAAAATGAGTTCTTTGCAGGAAAGGAATTACCAGCGGAGACGCAATGGATGGTCTTCAAGATTAAAAGAAGAGCCGATTATAATTATTTTGCTAAAACAGCGGATTCAAGCGACGACAGCAGGTTCGCATTCCAGTTTGAAGCCGGAGGCGAAAAGAAAACTCCAGATTATAGTTATAACTGGCCATACGACTTTTTCTCTTTAGTCGAATTAGCATCGATTGACGCAGAAATAGAGTTTACAAAAAAGGAAAATTCATAGTAATTACTGATACAAGATGAAGTTTTTTGATCCAAAAGAAGAAGTCCTAGACATTCAACTAACTCAGTATGGTAAGAGATTGCTATCAAAAGGTAAATTGAAGCCGATGTACTATGCTTTTTTTGATGATGATATCCTATACGACGGTAAAGCAGCAGGTGTTATAGAGGACCAGAATTCTATTCAGGAGAGGATCAAAGAAGACACCCCCAGAATGCACACACAACATGTTTATGAGGGGATTCAAACTAATATAAACCAAAACACAGACCAGCTGGACGCTACATATCAATACCAATCCTTAAAAGAAAGTGAGAAAATTTTGGGCCTCCCCCTAGGAGAATCTTCTCTATCGGGAAATCTCGCCCCGGCTTGGGACGTTAAATTCTATCATAATGAATTGTTGACTGCGGACTCTTACATAACGAGTTCTGGTGGTACATTGAGAATTCCACAAATTAACGCAAGAATAGAGCCAGAAACCTTTATATCTTACGACGCTGTAGAACTCGAAGACCGGCAAAAGGAGTATGTAGGAGATTCTTTTCCAAACAATATGGACCCAGACAACTTTGGTGACGACCCTGTTTCAGAAGAGAGCGACGAACTTATTAACTACTTTGACGATGACTCTATAATAATGATAAGGAAAGACGGATTATTTTTAGACGTGAAAGAAAACAATACGGATTATCTAAGAGATAACTTTGATATTGAAGTTTATATTATGGATGTTGTAAGTGGCGAAGAGAAGTCAACTAAAAAACTTTACTTCCAGGAGAGAGACGCAGACACACCTGTAAACCCAGACAATGTAGAGTACTGGCTTGATATCGGTGTTGACGGAGAGATAATGGAAAACGTATATTGCGATTTGAAAGTGCCTAGAACGAAGAAAGAGGTTATGGGCGAATCAGTGCATGGATGCAAAGATGGTTCTGATAGTGAAGATGTGCAACTACGTGATTTCTATACAAAAGACGATAATGACGGAGGGGATATCTGCTAATGTTATTAAATGATTCAAAAAATGATATATTAACATTAAGAGATATCCGTGTTTTTTTAGGAGAGGACGATACACAGCAGACTGTGGATATTGACTTTTTCGGTGAAATGAGACTTCTTAAGGACAACCGAAAAAAACTAGAGTCAGGCTGGATGTTTGATAAAGATTTTCGTAAAGCATTGAATGTATATGTCTTCCAAGTTGATGATACTGAAATGTATAATTTGCTAAAGAAACTTGATACAAGTGAGATAGCAGAATTTCTTTATAAAAACCGTGGGAACCTTACTTATGATATTGTAACTGCCCCTAATTTAAACAGAACACAAATACTGAAGTTGAACAAGTATTCAAACCCAGAAGGCGACTATATTTATAAAGTTCCTTTTAAACTCGATAGGGCAATTAAAATACCTAAGCGAGATAATGCAGGCACATTAGTGTATTTCTTTTTGCCAGTAATAGACAACGGCAATGATAATGTTTTCTATAAAAATGTTTCTAAAAAAGAAGTGTTGGTTGACGGTAGAACTCCTGAAACCACGAAGACCTTTAATGTTGCAACCAACTCACCAGAAGCGTACACCTCTGTACAACAGAATCACAAACATACATATTACATTGACGAGTTTGGAAATGGTTGGGCATCTTCCGCATTTTCAGAATCTGGAGAATACAACGCTTATGCTCAACACAGACATAAGATTCTTGATGGAAAAATACAACCAGCAAAGTCTGTCGTTACTGGTAAAGTACATATCCACGGGATAGAGGGACTAAGCACCAACCAATTGAGTAATCGTGGTGTTATCAATACCAAGAACATATTAAAGTCGGTTAAAGAGTCTGAAACAGCAACAAACATAGAATTAACAGCACAACAGCCTAAAATTACTACTAAATCAGGGGCTGTTCCCAAGGGTGTAATTGCACCCTCCGCAAGAAATAAAACTAACCCTCTTTCAGACAAGAAGAAAGACCTGTTTTCTGATCTCCTTTTGACGAAGGACTCCAATAACAATAACAACATGATATTTGGATTGAACTTTAATAATTTAGTTAAAGAGAGCAGCATATTGTCTAGAATTCCTAACAACAAAGCATTGAAACAATTGTTTGTTTCTAATTCGGAGACACTTTCTTTGAAAGTTTACAGGACCAGGGTTGACGCAACAGACAACGCAAAAACTGACAACGATGAAGTTTCTAAACTTTTCCTTGTTGCAGAATCAAGCGATGATCCAGAAACAAAAAGCCTGATATCAAAGAAAATATACATAGATTTTGAGAACAATGTTTATGTTCCTAAAAGCGCAGAAGACGCTGCTAAAAACGGACAACTAGTTGGTAGCATAGCACAAATACAATTAAATAACGTTTCCTCTGGGATACGACAGTATGCTGCTGTGGACAACGATGCCTCTAGATTGGTTGACGGCAAGTTTAAATACTATATTGAAGCAGAGGTTACAGACCCGTTACCTGAAACCTTAGAGGGCTTTGTAAAAACTCTCAAAGATAATATGACCTCAGTAGAAAAGTATTTAGCCACTGCTAATGCAAAAAATGAAAATGCAGCACTTAACTATGATATAATGGGAAACAGGTTTAGCCCATCTTTTATAAATCTATTCTACCAACAAGGGTTGGACAAAGACATTTCTTTAGCAGTCAAAAAATACGTAACAACGCTTTCTTATTTTCAAGAAACCGCAGATATTTCAGCAAGTTCAGTTGTTGCACTCCTCGACCCTAAAACTGCTACATTAGATACCATTCAACAAGTTATAAGCCTTCATCAAGAACTCATAACTAGAATAAACCAACTTCTTGGAAAAAACAATAGTGGTAGAAGTAAGAAAAGCGTTATGGGTGGCGCTCGTGGCTCTTATTCCGGAGACAATTCCAACAAGAGAAAGATAAAAGTAAACAAAAACTTTGTTGGCAGTCTCTTCTCTAGGGGTTTAATAGAGCAAAAGGGAGTGGGATATGAGTTCCTCGATAAAGACACAAGCCCAGAAGGTGGAATAAAAGTACTGTCCGTCTCGGAGATGAGAGACAGGTTTGATAGAGAAAAACTCAAAGCCAACATTAGCAGCACTCAAGAGGTTATAGAGGTTGCTGGTAAGGAATACAACATAAACAAGATTGGCGAGTTAACACCATCAAAGATCCTCGTCGCGACGGAACAAAGTCTAGTATCAGATATAAAAGATGATGCACAAAATTTAAATGCCAACTTGATAATCTCGCAAGTCAATGATAGAAAACAAACAAGAAAGGTGCTTTTAAAAGATAAGAAGTTACAAGCCAACCGTGAAGTTGTGAAATGGGCTAACAACAACAACGTGGTTGTTACAAATCTACAATCGGAGATGCTAGATCAGTTGGAAGAAGTAGATGTTGTTGACAAGGCTACCGAGTTGACTAAGAAAGGCGAGGACACAAGAGAGTTAAGAAAACAAATTGAAAAAAGAGAAGCCCAACCAAGAGCAACTGGAATACTAACAAAGATATACAGTTCGTATTTTGACACCAATGTTACCAACAAGGGTAATGACTTTGTTGAAAAAGTGACACAGGCTTCACGAGAGGAGTTACAGAAACTTCCATACCATACGGTTGCGTTGGCCAATGAAATTTCCGCCACCGGACCAGTAGAATATTCCACCGCATACCAAAATTATATGAACATGTATAAGGTAGAGGTCTTCAACGGTTATGAAAATACTAGCAATGGCGAAAAATCAATTTTATCCCCTAAATATGAAGAGTTAAAGGACATGTCTCAAGTTGAAGGAGACACTTTGTGCCGATTAGTTCCTTATGAAAACTCAGAATTGAATGTAAGGCAAGAAGAGTCTCTCCAACTTCCAGTTCTGGACGAACACTTTATATTAAGGAAAGACTAAAATGAACTTTTATAAACCAAAAAATTTAGATCCAATAAAAAAAGCAACTGAAAAGTTAAAAAAAACTATTGAAACGATTTATGGAGAGGAATATACAGAGTCTTCCGAACAAGAACAACAAGAGAACCCTGCTCCCGATCAAACTCCACCCGGACCCGCTCCCGAGTTAGACTTTGGCAACAAAGTGTCGGATATGGCAAAAACAGATTACAGTAGCAAAAGCGGAGTTGCAGGTGTTGCCGGTAAAGAGAATTTGCTCCCGGTAACTGAAGAAGAACTTTTAGTTGATAAAGACACGGCAACCCCATTCTTTTCTATAACTGATGTAATTGATGACCCGGTTGGTAGCGGATACTTACCACAACCATTTAATGCTATTTTGTGCAATGATGGTACGTTAGTTGACAGCAATACCAACCCTGGAGTCTGGTATAACTTATCAAATCTTTTAACAAACCCAAAAGAGGGTGCAGAATCTTACCTAAACTCTGCTACAAATGAAAAAAAGTTTAATTCTGGGTTCCCTACAAACGACTTTACCCGCATTTTAGCCGGTTGTATTTGGACTTCTTATAATTCTAAAAATACAAATGACAATATGGGCGTGAAGTTCAGCCTTGTAAAAAAGACAATCCCACAATCTGAAGTCGAAAAAAATCTTATATCGATTAACAAAGTAAAAAATGCAAAATTTGATGGGATTGAGAATATAAAATTAACTAAAGACTTTGATAAACTTTATAGCACCCACCTTGCAACTCAAAATTCACTTTTCAAAAACATACGCCATATCTCTGCAACTGGGCAGAACTGGATAAAACCAGAAGGTGAAGAGATCTCAATAAACAATATAGATCCTTTTGATAACGAAGATAAGAATACTGGTGTTCGAGAGAAAATTATTATTACAACACCTGAGAGATCTTTTAATCAAAATGAGTTGCTTGATAGCGATAAACAAATTTTGGAAAATCTTAGGAACTATATTAAACCAACGTCGTCAGCGACAGCAACTATTCCAAAAGTATTTTATGACTATGTGTGCACGTACGACACACCAAAGTTTACATCATTTTTAGACTCAACTTTTTCTAAAAATCCAAATAAAAACCTGACAGTGGAGACAGAATCAGTTTACCAATACTATGAGCCAACTTATGAGACGTATATCGCAGATCCAGAAGTTAGTTTGAATTCGTTACCAGATTATAATATCGGCGCGATGTATAAAAACTGGAGCCCGTCAGCAAAAGAAATTATGCTAAATATAGAGGCTAACGAATCTACAGTAAACAGTGCTGAGTTTGACGATTATTACAATTATGTTAATCTTAATGGGTATATTGACCCATCTTCAATACAAGGTATGGTATTGCAGAGTTTTGAAAATGGCCCAATTAAATATGGAAGTCAGAATTACTTGAGAGAATGGACTAAAGGCATAAGCACGTTTAACTTAAAAACGTTGCCAATTTTTAATAGGGCGGACGATTTAATATTTCCAGCCAAATCTGCTATAGTTGATACACTTGATAAAGAAGGTGGTGCAGGTCACTACCCAATGTATAACCACATTAAGATAAAATTGCCAAACGAACAAGTTACAGATATAGCAGACCCAGAGAGATTCCGTCTCGGCGCTCTTACAGGTTTCCTTCGTCTTGGGAAAGCGCCAGTTACGCCTCTAGACCACGCCTATTTAACAAGAATATTAAAGCATAATGAAGCCGCCAAGTTTGATGACGAGAAAATAGCATACCCCAATATACAAACACAGAACATGGTTCTTACAAAAAAGAGTTATTGGGAAGACTACGAGTCCAACAAATGGTGGATAGCATCACCAGAAAAAGCAGAAAACGGAACTGGATATAACTTTTCTGTAAACTCTTCAGAACAAAATTCGTTACAATTTTTAGAATTTGTAACAAACCTTATGAGGTATGACTATCGTATGTTTGGTTATAATCCAGGTAAGGAAGAGGACAAAACATACCTCAGTTTGTTAAAATCCAATAACTTGAACACAGAGCCTGCTTTGCAGGTAATCGATAATACAAACAATCAGTTTCCTCTTGCAAATATCTTTACAGGCTTAATCCCGAATCTACAGAAAACAAGAACGTATAGCGAGGTGTTATCCGGAAAACTAGCACCATCCCAAACAGTAGGTTTCAGAATTTTGAAGTATAAGACGGATGCTGACGGCAACAAAACAGGTAGCCCGGTATCTACGTACTTTATATCAAACACAAATGGTGTCGAAGATCTCGAAGATCAGGTGTTTGAATTCTTTGATACTCGCGTAAAGTATGATGAAAAATATGTTTATGATATCAATGCATTACACTTTATTATTGGTACAAAATACATTTATCGTGAGGTGAAACCCGTACAAAAGAGAGCAACTAACTTTAGAGGGCCAATTGGAGCCATGGGTAACTTAGGACTGCCGGAGATGAACAACTACGCAATAGAGGCAACAGTCGATTCTTTCCCTCATATCAAAATAGCCGAAGTTCCTTACGAGACCGGTATTAATATGAGAGTCTTAGACAAACCACCTCTTTCACCAGAAGTAGAGCCTGTTCCTTATAAGAACGTAGATAACCGGTTATTATGGTTGTTGCGCCCTCAACTTGGAGAAGTTGAAGAAGTTCCTGTTCTAATACTGCCTGGAGACGAAGAATTCTTTAGAAAACAATATGAATCTCAATATGGTGGCGTCGTCAAAGGTGCAGGAATGCAGGATTTTACTGGAATAGGTGCCGTTTATAAGGGTGATGAAATTGCCAAACAAGAGCAACAGGACCTAGGTTATGGAACGATTGGCGTTGATCCGATAACATTTAGAGGTGATGATTTAACAAATAGATACCAACTCTTTAGATTGTCAACACCCCCAACCACCCACCAGGATTTTGCAAACGCAGAGTTGATTACTGAAATAACAAGCGATCACTCGACATCAACAAGTTTTAGAGATAACGTTAAGCCAAATCAGAAATACTATTATATTTTTAGAGCAATTGATGTTCACGGAAACCTTTCCAACCCTACTCCGATTTATGAAGTTGAGTTAATTAATGATTCCGGGACAGTATACGTTGTTACTAAGATTTATGAATTCCCGAAACCAGAAAAAATCTCTTCGAAAGAAATGAAAAGGTTTATCTCGATTGAACCGGCTTTAGGCCAGAGAGTTTTCAACGGCGCATTGTCGGGAATCTCTACGCCTTTCGATTCCGACTCTGGCGAGTGGGTAACTACTGAAGGAAAAAGTAAACAAATAAAACTTGGAGTTGAGAAAGAGTCTATTTTTGGAGGAAACAAAAGAATTAAAGTTCGACTCACCTCTAAAAGAACAAATAGAAAACTAGACTTTAATATTGACTTCAGTGTTAAGAACACAGAAACAGAAGAAAGTAAGAATCCGGACAAGTGGTCGACTAAGCCACAGGTAGGAATAGTGTCGCAAGACGGCAAGTCCGAAGTCATTTATAACGTGTGTCCAGATGGATACACATTCAACAGCACTACAGGTGAGTGCGAACCAAACATAACCACTAAGCCACCCGGCGAAGATGAGTGTAGTTAGATAAATGGTCATTTTTAGTCAAAGAGTGCTATTTAGAAATACGAAACTATTTACGTTGAAAAAGAAAAAACAGGAGTAATAATATGGGGTTTCTCGACAATTCAGGTGATATTATTTTAGATGCTGTCTTAACAGACACCGGACGCATGCGTATGGCAAGAGGAGACGGCACATTTAAGATCGCTAAGTTCGCTCTAGGCGACGACGAAATTAACTATACATTATATAGAAACGCAAACAATTCAAAAGGTGCCCACCCAAGCGGTAGTGCATACTATGATTTGGACATCTTGCAGACACCGGTACTTGAGGCTTTTACGAACAATACCTCGTTCTTGAAGTCAAAACTCATCACCCTTTCGAACACAAACTTGTTATACCTCCCTGTTTTACAACTCAATGAGACTGCTTCAAAGTTCGCACGAAATAGTGGAACGGCACAGGCTCTAGACAAATTTGTTGTCACTGTTGATGAAACAACCTCTAAATTTGTTCCCGATGGTCTTAGAGAGTCCGGTGATCCTGTTGGTGTTATCAATGGTCTTACCGGAGACGGCGTGAACATTCGAGTCGATCAGGGCCTAGAT
>TARA_R110000751_G_scaffold23225_5_pt1 | contig 29010 bp, 18 predicted proteins | sample TARA_R110000751 | Tara Oceans TARA_R110000751 (sample SAMEA4398001) | marine metagenome | biome: Polar Biome; feature: [MES] marine water layer (ENVO:01000295) within the mesopelagic zone...; material: water (ENVO:00002006), including particulate matter (ENVO:01000060) such as...... | reverse complement strand
GCCATCGGGGTGCACATCGACCAGCCGGGCGCACAGATTGGCCCAATCGGCATCGCAGCCAAGCGCAAGGGTAATTTCGGGGCGCCCCAGCAAGTCGATATCTTGTTGCAATGCTGTGCTGTCAAAGCATAAAGACCCGGCATCGTCGCTGCGCTGGTCAATCGCCATTTCGGCATCGGGTTTCAAGGTGAAATATTCGCCCGCCGCCGTGCCGGTATCAAGTGGCGATTTCACAAAGACATTGACGCTGGCACCTTTATCGCCCGGGAATGTGTCGTCTTGCGCCACCAGCCGTTCATTTCTAACCGTGAAATGGGCCATTTCCGGGGTTTGCCAGATGTTTTTGGCAACCCAGAAGCCAGCATCATGGTCGCGCCGTGGGGCGGGTTTAACCGCATCAAGGATATAGGCGCGCATTTGCGGCACCGTTTCGGCACCGTTATCGATATTGCGCAGCCATTTATCCCACCAGCGAATGGCTTCACCGTGAAAATCGGCGCGGGGTTTGGGCCAGGCAAAATGCGGATATTTATGCACCCAGGGGCCGATCAGGGCCTTGGCCCGGTCCGGCATGCCTTCAACGGCACGAAGGGGGGTGTTGCGATAGCCATCGGCCCAACCGGCCATCACCATGGACGGAATTTTAACAGCCTCAAAATCCTCGCAGATCGAGGCATGTTTCCAAAAATCGTCGCGCTGTTGGTGGCCCAGCCATTCTTCCATGAAAAACGGTTCGTTTTCCAGGCGTTCCATCCACATCGCGCGCCAGCGATCACCGACCAGATCGGGGTCGGGCGAGCGGGACTGATAGGCCAGCATGGTGGCCGCCCATGAAAGCTGTGCGGCCAGTTGGCAGCCATTCTTATAATGAATATCATCGTTATAACGATCCACCGTCGAGGCAATCGAGATGACAGCCTTCAGGGCAGGCGGTTGCAGGGCCGCGACCTGCAAACAGTTAAACCCGCCCCATGAAATGCCCATCATGCCGACGGAGCCATTGCACCAGGCCTGATCGGCGATCCAGGCAATGATTTCGCAGGCATTGGCAAGTTCAAGCGGGGTGTATTCGCCGTCAATCACGCCATCGGATTCCCCCGAGCCGCGAATATCAACCCGCAGCCCGGCAATGCCTGCGCGGGCAAATACCGGATAGGTCGATTCATCGCGCGGGCGGGTGCCGTCGCGTTTGCGGTAGGGCAAAAATTCCAGCACGGCGGGAACGGGGGATAAATCGGCACTGTCTGGCATCCAGATGCGCGCGGCAAGACGGGTGCCGTCTTTTAACGTGATCCATTTGTTTTCAATGACGGAATAAGGGGCGTTGGTCATTGTTTATCCAATCCTGGGGGACGGCGGCACATAAAAGCACCGCCCGGACACAGCCCGGGCAGTGTATGACATGTTAAAACCTAGTTGCCAGCACTTTCCATGCGGCGGTTTGACAGGACTTTTTCCAGCCAGCCCAGTTCCATTTCCGGCACCGATTTTAACAAAAGATCGGTGTAATCGTCGAACGGCGGCGACAACACGCTGGAACGCGGTCCAAAATCAACCAGTTTGCCTTGCAACATGACGGCAACTGAATCGGCAATGGCGCGCACAATGGCAATGTCGTGGGTGATGAACAGATACGAAACCTTGGTTTCCGCCTGTAATCGCATCAGCAAATCAAGAATGCCTTCTGCCACCAGCGGGTCCAGCGCCGATGTTGGTTCGTCACACAGGATCAATTCAGGTTCGGCCGCCAGCGCACGGGCAATGGCAACACGCTGTTTTTGCCCGCCGGAAAGTTCGGCGGGATAGCGATCATAAAACCCTGCACCCATTTCGATTTCGTCAAGCAGTTCCTGAACCCGTGCTGTGCGTTTTTTACCGCGCAGGCCGAAATAGAATGTCAGCGGGCGGCCAATAATTTGCCCCACCGTCTGGCGCGGGTTCATGGCGGTATCGGCCATTTGATAGATCAGTTGTATGCGGCGCAAATGGTCACGGCTGCGCTTTTTGCGGTGACGTGGCAGGATTTCATCGCCAAAGGTAATGGTGCCCCCGGTTGGCGGTAAAAGCCCGGTAATTACGCGGGCAAGGGTGGATTTACCCGAACCCGATTCACCGACAACCGCCAGCGTTTGTCCGCGCGGTACGTGTAGCGAAACATCGTGCAACACCTTGAAACCATTGCCATAGGATGCAGAGATATTATCCACCGACAGCAGGGCATTGGTTTGGTCTCTGGCCTCGCGCTGTTTGGTCTGGCGCACCGAAATCAGCGCACGGGTATAGTCTTGCTGCGGGTTTTCAATAATTTGTTGCACACTGCCATATTCCACGGTTTCCCCGTGGCGCAGCACCATGATGTCATCGGAAATCTGGGCGACGACGGCAAGATCGTGGGTGATGTAAAGGGCGGCGGTGCCGGTTTCCTCGATGGCATTTTTAATGGCAGCCAAAACATCGATCTGGGTGGTGACATCAAGGGCGGTGGTCGGTTCGTCAAACACAATCAGTTCCGGGTTGGAACAAAGTGCCATTGCCGTCATCGCGCGTTGTAATTGCCCACCGGAAACCTGATGAGGAAAACGGTCGCCAAAATTTTCCGGGTCGGGCAGACCCAGAATTTTAAACAGGTAAAGGGCGCGTTCATGGGCTTCGTCGCGGGTCATCAGGCCATGTTCAAGGGTGGCCTCAATCACCTGATCGCCCAGTTTATGCGCCGGGTTAAAGGCCGCCGCCGCCGATTGGGCGACATAACACACCCTTGCCCCGCGAATTTGGCGAATGCCTTTTTTACCGGCCTTCAATATGTCTTCGCCGTCCAGCAGGACTTCACCACCGGTGATGCGTACACCACCCCGGCCATAGGCCAGTGCAGCAAGGCCAATGGTCGATTTACCCGCCCCGGATTCCCCGATCAGGCCCAGAACTTTGCCCCGTTCCAGATCAAATGAAATGCCATGAACAATTTCGATATCCTTGGGGTTTTCGCCGGGCGGATAGGTGGTGGCACCGATTTTAAGATTGCGTACCGATAACATATTAGCCATCCCCGCGGCCCCCCTTTAAGCTGGACGTTCGTTTCAAAAGCCAGTCAACAACCATGTTGACGCAAATTGCCAGTGCCGCAATGGCGCCGCCGGGAATAAGGGCCGCCGAAATACCAAAAATGATGCCATCCTTGTTATCCTTGACCATACCGCCCCAATCGGCGGCGGGCGGCTGAATGCCCAGCCCCAGAAACGACAGGGTGGAGAGAAAGAGGATCGAGAACGCAAACCGCAAGCCAAATTCGGCCAAAAGCGGGGTTAAGGTATTGGGCAGGATTTCGCGGAAAATAATCCACATTTTGCCTTCGCCGCGCAGTTTGGCGGCTTCGACAAACTCCATCACGGCAACGTCAAGGGCCACGGCCCGACCCAGCCGATAGACACGGGTGGAGTCAAGGACGGCCATCACCACGATCAGAATCCACAGGCTTTGCGGCAAAACGGCCAGAACAACCAGTGCAAAGATCAGTGTCGGGATCGACATCATCAAATCGTTAAACCGCGACAGGGTTTGATCAATGATGCCGCGCGATACAGCGGCGGTAAAGCTGAGAAAAATGCCGATTGAAAACGACAGAACAGAGGCAGCAAGGGCGACAAACAAGGTGGTGCGCGCACCAAAGATCAGGCGCGATAAAAGATCGCGGCCCAGATTATCGGTACCAAGCAGGAACTGGTCATTGGCGGCAACCCAGATATCACCGACAATTTCGCGTTCTCCGTGCGGGGCGATCAGCGGGGCAAAGATGGCGCAGAAAAATACCAGAAAAATGCCGAAAATGCCGATCCAGGCGGTAATGGGAATTTCTCGTAATCTCATCGCGGATGCCTCAGTTTCGGGTTGGCAATAATGGCGATCAGATCGGCAACCATGTTAAGCAGGATGTAAACAGCCGCAAAGATAAGGCCGCAGGCCTGCACAACCGGCATGTCGCGTACGGTTACGGCATCGACCATATACTGGCCCATGCCGGGATAAACAAACACCACTTCAACCACGACAACGCCAACCACCAGATAGGCCAGGTTCAACGCGACAACATTGACGATAGGGGCAATGGCATTGGGGGCGGCATGTTTAATGATAATTTTAAACGCCCCCAAACCTTTAAGTTCGGCGGTTTCCATATAGGCAGATGACATGACACTGATAATGGCGGCCCGCGTCATGCGCATCATGTGGGCCAGAACCACAAATACCAGCGTTGCCGTAGGCAGGGCAATGGCAGCCAGGCGGTCGCTAAAGGCCATGCCGTCATAAACGGTGGCCGGGAAACTGGCGACGCCAAATTTAACGGCAAAAAACAGGATAAGCAGATAACCGATAAAAAACTCGGGCAGGGAAATCGCTGCCAGAGAAACAATGTTGATGATGCGGTCGGGAATACGATTGCGAAAATGGACCGCAAGCATGCCAAGGCCCACAGCCAGCGGCACGGATATGATGGCTGCACAAAACGCTAAAAACAGCGAATTGCCCAGACGTTTGCCGATTTGTTCTGAAACCGAATTGCCGCTGGCCCAGCTTTTGCCAAAGTCACCCTGAACAGCATTACCGAGCCATTCGAAATAACGGGTGGTTATCGGGCGCTCCAGCCCCAGCTGGGAACGAATGTTTTCAATGGCTTGCGGAGTGGCCGATTGTCCCAGATAGGTTTGGGCAAAATCTCCCGGCAAGGCTTCCACGCCACCAAAAATTAAAATCGAGACGGCCAGCAAAAGACCCGCACTTAGTCCCAGCCTTTGCAGGATCAGGACCGTTAGCGGATAACGCTGTTTCAAACGGCGACGGCTTGGTTTGCCGTCATCCATGGCTGTATCCATGGGGTGATCTCTCCTTGATGAGAGCCGGACCAGAAAGTCGGGGCATCAGGCATATTATCGTCGGGTCAGCCGGTTGTGGGCCCGGCCGGAATTGGGGGGCGCGTAACGATGATGTGCATGGTACAACGAATGCTGTCGCACGGCATAAAATGCTGGCAAAACGGCCCGTTGTTAATTCCTGTCCGGCAAAATCAGTTTAATCGACCTGCCAGGAATATCTGGCAGGTCGCAGGCAGGTTGCGAAACATCAATTGATGCTTCACAATATCCATCAGCTTTCGAGCCAGACGCGGGTTGCGACATAGCCGTTGGACATGTCGTTGCCGATATCGTGAACATAACCTTTGACCTTGTTGGTCGATGCATTCACAAAATCGTTGAACATCGGCAGGATCAAACCGCCTTCATCACGCACCATCATGGCCATGTCGCGATACATTTCCTTGCGTTTCGCCTGGTCCAGTTCGGCCCGGGCGGTCAGCAAAAGTTTGTCGAAATCTTCGCGTTTGAAACGGGTGTCGTTCCAGTCTGCAGTTGACAGATAGGCGGTTGAATACATCTGGTCCTGGGTCGGGCGCCCCCCCCAGTAAGATGTGCTAAACGGCTGTACGTTCCAGACATTGGACCAGTAACCATCACCCGGTTCACGTTTGATTTCGATATTGATGCCAGCTTTTTTCGCACTTTCCTGATACAGCACAGCGGCATCGACAGCGCCGGGAAAGGCAACATCGGATGTGCGCAGCAGAACCGATCCGTCATGGCCAGATTTTTTGTAATGGAATTTGGCTTTATCAGGGTCGTATTTACGCTGTTCAATGCCTTCGGGGAACAAGGCATAGGTTTCGTTGATCGGAAAGTCATTGCCGACCTTGCCGTACCCGCCAAGGATTTTTTCAACCATGGTTTCACGGTCCATGGCGTATTTAAGGGCCAGGCGCAGGTCGTTATTGTCAAACGGGGCGGTGTCGCAATGCATGATGAAGACATAGTGACCGCGACCCGATGTTTGCAAAATATCAACACTCGGCGCGCGTTTCAGCAAGCTGACGGTTTTTGGGTCAACACGGTTGATATAATGCACCTGGCCCGATGACAGGGCAGCAACACGGGCGGTTGCATCGTTCATGACGATCATTTCGATTGAATCGACATAACCGCGATCCGAACGCCAGTCGCTGTCGTTCTTTTCAAAGGTGGCGCGGACTCCGGCATCATAGGTTTTAAGTTTATAAGGCCCGGTGCCAATTGCCGCATTGGGATCATCACTGCCGCCATCTGGCTGAATGATGAGGTGATAGTCCGTTAAAAGCAGGGGCAGGTCGGCATTGCCTTCGGTCAGGGAAACAACCAGTTTGTCGCCATCGGCTTTGATGTCGGTGATGGACTTCAAAATACCAAGGGCACCGGATTCCGATTTTTCGTCGGTATGGCGATGCAGGGTTTTAACCACGTCATCAATGGTCAGTTCCTTGCCATTGTGGAACTCAACGCCCTTACGAATGGTGAAGGTCCAGGTTGAGGCGTCGGGCGATGATTCCCAGGATTCAGCCAGTGCCGGAACAGCGGTGCCGTCGTGCGGGTGACTTTCAACCAGCGTGTCGCCCCAGTTGCGGCCCAGAACAAAGGTGAATTGCGATTGTGATTTTGCCGGGTCCAGGATGTCGGTGGCAGCGCCGCCCTGAAGGCCCAGTTTGAGGTGCCCGCCCTGTTTGGGTTCGGCGGCTTTGGCTGTTTTGGAATACAGGCTGGTGGCAGCTGCAAGTGTCAGACCGGCAGCCATTGAACTGGCGATAAATTCGCGTCGGTTCAGGCCGCATGTTTTCACGCGGTCCGTCAAATGTTTAAGAAGGTCAGTCATCCCCGATTTCCTTTTTGTGTTTAAAATATAGTGGTCCGGTTGGCGCGACCCTTATTGTTTTGTTTTGGGGCCGAACCCTTCTGGGTATGGTCATTTGGCGGCCCCGACACCCGCCCATGGCAGGATTGGAAACGGGCCGTGTAACCCGAAATGGTTATGTGGTCGCATCCCCCTTAAATGGTCTGCTTGATACCGGTAAAATTGTGCCGGATGTTTCCAGGACAGATGCAAGTTTTGCGGTTCAGGCAACGCTGCAACGTCGCGCACCGCAAATTGTTCCACCCCTCCACAGCGGTATAAACGTTACACCACGTTTAGATAGCGATTGCCAAGGTTGCACGACATCGTCGCTCCTGACAACCCAAGGGGTGAAGGTTATTGGTTGTTTTTATGGTAAATCGTTGTTTTATAAAAATATTTATTGAGCGAATGATGGGTGGCATAGTGCCAAAATATACTTTGACATCAAATTAATTCGCGCTGGGCGGGAATGAAAATTTAAGCGAATCAAAAACAGCGGCGAAACGGAACGGCTGCCTTATGTCGCGTGACGGGAACGTTAACGAAATAATTGTTACAGAGAGTTGAGCCAACTGGTGGGATATGTCGCCTTGTCGTGTTTGCTTGTTGGCATCAATGTTGAAACAAGCCCGCGTTAGCAGGGAAATAGCAGTTTGATTGGCTTGTCGATCTGTCTCAGGCCAGAAGCTGGTAGTTGTTATTTGCAAATCGAGTGACCCGTTGCGAGATGGTGACCTTGTCGTTTGGCGCAATAGATCGTCTTAAAATCAGGCCGTGTGCAACTCGGAAGGTGTCTTGAGACACTGTGAACTTTTAAAGTTGGCTCTTAAAGATGGTTGGATTTTTACAACCTGTTAAGGGTAAAACTGGTTGTAAATTCAATGTTTAGAGAGCTACTATATGGCCTAATGGTTGTGTCGCGGTTAGGAGAACAAGTATAGGAACTTAGGTTCGCGCAGGCTTTCGACGATAGAAATTGGGGATTTTCGATTACGGTGGCGCGTAACTGGCAGACATGGTTTATAATTTGGGGACAGATGTCTGAAATTCGATTGGGGGACTTTCATGGATTCGTATACTCCGCGGGGCCACTGTGCTTTTCCCGATGTAAAAGTCATTCTGATTGAAGCGACATCTTGCAGCGGTTTAAGTGATGGTTTGGTACACAAAGTTTAAAAATACTGTTTCCATCGTTCCTGATGGACCTTTGCAGTTTCTCGATATTCCTTTGAATCTGAACGCGCTTCCGCGCAAGGTACAGAGTGAGTTTTGGGAATATTTCAATAATGATAGTCAGCGATATATTTTAAAGGCACTGCTTCAGGACAAAGAAACGGGCGATTACCTGGACAGGCAGATCCATGAGCAAGCGACGGATCCGCGCAATGGGAAAAAAATCGCACCATTTTATTCGTTAAATGTCGAAAAAGCGTTGGAGCCATTCCTTGATAAATGGGTGCCTGCGCCTTTCCTGCGTACTGAGCCATCCGGGGATGATGTTGTCCAGCCGATGCTTAAAGGGTTGTCAAACTGGTCGCGGATGCGAATTGTTGCGCTGCCCGAAAGTGATATTGACGGCAATACACACGTTTTGACCATTGTCTTTGATCCAAAGCTTGAAAACCCGCGAGATGACGGTGTTACACCTGCAATTACGCGCGCGGACGTGATTGATTGTGCAGAAATGGCTCTAGCCTGCGAGGTTGCGCAGTATGCCTGGTTCGTTGGAGAAGAATGGGTCGATCACTGGCTGCAGGATCTTTTTGTTTCCTTCCTTAAGAGTAAAAATCCGAACAGGAAAGTGCGCCTTGAAGAACGTGAATATAAGGTTGAATATATTGCCAGATATATAACGTTCATTGATGTTTTGGCCGCGACGGACGCTATCCCCCGGGTTCGGTTGATCAATACAGCCCAGGGAACCAGTCCTGTGGAGGTTGATCTTGTGCTTGATGTCGGAAATTCCCGCACATGCGGGATGCTGATTGAACGCAACGAGCAGGGCGGGCCGTCATTGGGCAACTCCTATGTGCTTGAGTTGCGTGACCTGACCCAGCCAGAACAACGCTATACGGAACCGTTTAGCTCTAATGTCTGTTTTGCAAAATGCAAATTTGGCGATCCTGAAGATCTTTCTTACGCGAGCCAGCGTGAAACGGACCCGTTTGAGTGGCCATCTCTTGTGCGGGTCGGGCCAGAAGCTGAGCGACTGGCGACACTGTCTCGACAGGAAGAAGGACTTACGTCAATGTCCAGTCCCAAACGGTATCTTTGGGACGAGAAATCCTGGCGTCAGCAATGGCGTTTTTGCCCGGACCCCGAGCACCCGGAGAATATTGAAGAGCCGGTAAATACCGGCGCGTTTGCGCTTTGTGTGAATGATCGTGGAACGCCGATCGATCATGTCGAGGACAGAGTTCTTCAGCGCAAGCCGATCACGCGCGGGCAGTCGGAGTTTCCGGTAACCAACCCGCATTTTTCTCGCAGCTCTCTGATGATGTTCATGCTTTCCGAGGTGTTGTTGCAAGCCTTGGTGAATATTAATTCCCCGGCGCAGCGTGCATCACGCCTTAACCCTGATATTCCGCGTCGTCTGCGCAGACTTATTATTACGGTACCAGCAGCAATGCCAATTGCTGAGCGCAATATTTTCAGGCGATGGGCATCCTACGCGGTATCGACCCTTTGGAAAGCCATGGGATGGCATGACAAACTTGAAGAACTTGCTGCAACATCAAGTGCTGTAATTGATTTTCGTGAGCCGCCTGCCGTCGTTGTCGACTGGGATGAAGCAACGAGCACTCAGATTGTGTTTCTGTATAACGAGGTGGCTGAAAAATTTGCGGGGGATGTCACACAGTATTTCGACCTTCGCGGTAAAATGCGTAAGGGGTATGAAGGTGCGAAGACTCTGCGTGTTGCGAGTATCGACATCGGCGGCGGTACAAGCGACTTAATTATTACGACATACGAATGCAAAGATCACCGGGGCCCTATTCATCGGCTTGAGCCGCATATTGATTTCCGGGAGGGATTTAATACTGCGGGCGACGATGTGCTTAAAAAGGTGATCGAACGGCACTTCATTGTGCCGCTCGGGCAGCGCCTGCGCGAGGTCGGAATTCCTTTTCCGGAAGATTTTTTGACGATTGCGGTTGGCCGGGATGTGGCCGATCAATCAGAAAGCTATCGTCGTAAAAGGCGGCAGTTTGTCAATCAGGTCACAGTTGCGTTCGGGCTGCACATTTTGAAGTTGAGCGAAGAGTGTGACTTGCGTCAGGGCGATGTGATCAAAACCGTATCTTATGCCGATGTATTTCGGCATCAACAGGTTCCCGGTGCAGATGCCATTGAATTCATCGACGAGAATGTACGTCGTGCTGGCGGCAAAGGTTTTACCATTCGTGATCTGAGCTTTGATGTTGATTTGGCGGATGTCTTCGCTACGATCAAGTCTGCGATTAGTCCTGTGATTATGGATCTGTGCGAGATCATTGGAAGTTTTGATTGTGACTTGCTGGTGCTTTCGGGGCGGCCTTCTGCACTTCCGGCAGTTCAGGCGACTGTTTTGAATTTTGCTCCTGTGGCACCGGATCGTGTGTATCCGCTAAGCGAGTATCGCGTTGGTAAATGGTACCCCTATTGGAGTAGTGGCGGGCGTATTCGCGATCCTAAAACGGCTGTTTCTGTTGGGGCGATGCTGTGTTTGCTGTCGAACGGGCATCTGAGCAATTTCAACATGCGAACCAGTAACCTTAAGCCGCGCTCAACGGCTAGATTTATTGGTTTGCTCGATCAGAATGGTAAAATTGCCAACGAAACATTACTGTTTGAAGGCATGGATCTAGAAAAAGACAAAGACGAAGAAAAGTCGGCAACGATTGATTATTTGGGGCCGACGCGTATCGGATTTCGTCAACTCCCGCTTGAGCGCTGGACGGCAACGCCGTTTTTTGCCTTGACGTATTCGGATCAGACCTCTTCGGAAGATCTCGCCGATAAATTGCCGTTCAAGGTCGAGATTTCATATACGCGACAGCCAGAGGGCGAAGATGGCGCCTTTCAGCAGGAACTTCCGGACGAGGGAGTTTTTCGGGTTGAAAGCATCGAGACCAGCACAGGGGACATGGTTCATCCATCGACTTTGAATTTGCAATTGAGAACGATGCTCGACGAGAACGGTTATTGGCTCGACACGGGCATTCTCAACATTCCGAACATCAACTGAGCAAAAGAGCGATCTGAGTATGCAGACCGAAAACAAGCACCTTAAGCATGATTGCGAGATCGTTAGAGACGCTGTTTCGCATGCGCTCTCCTGGGTTGAAAATACGACAAACGAGAGTGCTGCTAATAACGCCGGTTTGGTAAAGGAATTGCGCAAGTCGGTTGTACATGTCGGGAAACTGGCGAAGGCGGCAGATCGCAAAATGTGCGTTGGGGTATACGGTGCCAGTCAGGCAGGGAAATCCTATTTGATTTCGACCCTCGCACGGAATGCCGATAATCCGCTTTTGGCGCGGTACGGCAATAATACCGTCGATTTTATCAAACATATCAATCCCGAAGGGGGAGGGGAGTCAACCGGTCTGGTGACTCGTTTTACTATGGATCGCGCCCCTAATGCGACTAATGATTTTCCGATCAAGGCCGCATTGCTAAGTGAGCTCGATATTGTAAAGATTTTGTCGAACTCTTTCGTGTTTGATATCCGTCATGAAGACGAAATCGACACATGTGATTTCGAGGAAACCGTTTTAAAGACACTGACGGAGCTGGATACTGCGCCTGTCGGCGTTTCACCGCTTAAAATCGAAGACGTTTACGATCTTGAAGAATACTGCAATCAAAAATTGATCCGAAGCCCGTATTTTCAGGCGCTCAAGCGTATCGGGTTTTGGGATCGAAGTGCAGGCCTTGTCCCGCATTTGAGCAAGGAGAGTCGTGCGATCCTTTTCGCTCTCCTTTGGCAGAATATGCCGATCTTCAATCGTATTTATGCGGTGCTGACGGATGCTTTAGATCGGATCGGTCACGCAACAGAGGTTTTCTGTGCGCCGGAAGCTCTGTTTCGTACCGAAGGCTCGGAATGGTCCCGCGATACAGCAAAAAGCATTATAAATGTTTCCGCCTTGGAAGGGCTTGTGAACTCTGATGGCGACGATGGCATTTGTGTTCGTATGGCTTCAGGACAAACTGTTGAGGTTTCGCGCGCGCAACTCGGTGCTTTGATTGCAGAGCTGGTTATTTTCATGGAATATCAGCCACATGATTTCTTTGATTATACGGATTTGCTGGATTTTCCTGGCGCAAGAACACGTAGCCCGAATGAAAATAATCCACAGGAACTGGAAAAGCCTGAGAAAGTCGCGGGTATCTATTTACGCGGCAAGGTTGCCTATCTGTTTGATCGCTATTGCGATGAGCAAGAACTAACGAGCATGCTGTTGTGTGTCGGTGATTCAAACCAGGAAGTTGCAGAAGTTCCGATTACGGTCGAGGAGTGGATATCTAAAACCCACGGCAGAAGCCCTGAGGACCGAGCAGGAAGACAAACGTCACTTTTTTTCATTATGACGAAGTTTGATACCGGTTTTGTCAAGGCAGCAGGAAAAGGAACAGATAATTCACGTTGGAAAACACGAATGGATTATTCGCTTATTAAGGCATTTTCCCAGAAATCACCCAATACCCGTTGGGTTAATGAATGGACACCCGGTCAGCCGTTCAATAATGTTTTTTGGGTTCGTAATCCTTATTTTCTTCAACAAGGGCTGTTTGACTATATATCGACGGATCCCATTGTTGAGCGCGGTGTAAGAGAAGATGAAAAGGCGTTTGTCGAGGAGATTTTCGACGGATATCTTAAATGCGATGAGGTCAAAAAGTATTTCAGGGACCCTGCCCGGGCTTTTAATGCAGCAATGGAAGTCAATGACGGCGGTATTTCGTATTTGATCGAACATATTCGTCCAATCTGTAATCCAGATCTCAAACGCAACCAGATACGGCAAAATATTGAGCATGCTATATCGCAACTTTTAGGTCTTCTCGGTCCATATTATGTCGATAGCGATTTGGCAGTTTTAACCAAGAAGAAAACTGCCGAGGCTGTTCAGGTTCTGCGTTCGTTGGCTATCGTGCTTAAACAGCAGAAAATGGGGGAATTCCTCAATATTATTCGCATCTCCGAGGAAGAATCTTATGAGGTTTTCCTGGGAAGCGAGCATCTGGCTACAAGTGTCATTACTGGAACAGCTAAACAGCAGGACGATACAACGGGTAACGTTCATGTTTATACCGGCGGTGACGACATTGATGAAATGCTCGGACTGGGTGATTTTGCCAATGAAGGTACCGATACGGGTGCGGACGAGGTAGAACTAAAACAGGACAGCATCCCGCAACCACAGGACCTTGCAGCGAAGTTTGTCGTTGATTTGGAAGCTGCCTGGACCAGCAAAATGTTTGAGTTCGCGGATAATGTGAACGCACTGCACTATTTCGGACTGGAGGCGGAGACGGTCCGGACGATTGCACGGGAGTTCATGAAGGCTGCCCATGGCCGTGGACTGTTTGCCCAATTGGCAGAGCTGGTCCGTGACGCTCAGCAACATAAAGCAGAACAGCAGGAAAGCTATCGCTGGAAACAGGTCGCGCCTGTCTGCGGGATGTTCAACGAATATGTTGCGACGCTTGGCTATGGTGGCGTGTTCGCCGAGGAAGGTAGCATTATTCGAGATCTGGGTGATCGGCAAATCCATATTTTCAAACCGATGCAAAAGGTCGGTGCCGAGACGCTTCCCGAGAGGTTCACCGATTCATATCGGACCCGATTTGTTGATTGGAGCCAGGCCGTGCAAGCAACCATTCGCGATAATGCCAGAATTGATGCGGGGATTGCTGGTGACAGCGAAGATAATGAACGTTTGGGGCGTGTTATCGCGCAAATGAGATCCTGCAGCAAAGGTGTGGCGGCGTAAATCATGTCAGAAATTAAACTTTCAGCTGTACCGAAGCGGGGTGTGCCGGGGGTGGTAACCGTGACGGCACACAATTGTCCGCTAGATTCCCAGAATGGCTTGAGGGTTGTTCTTGAGCGGCCCGGACATAACGAACCGTTTCTTGGCCAGAAGGGTTGGCAAACTGTGGAAGCAAGCCATGGCATCGACGTTGTAGAACAGGTTCAAAAGGGCCTGGTTTTTGAGCTTGGGCCACAAATCGTACAGTTTATGTCAACGGGTGGCTATCGCCTGAGGCTGTTTTCAGCATCATCGTCTGAGGCCTCCGTCGGCGTTCTTGCATGGCAACGCATCCCAATTTATCGCCCAAAGAAAGAAGCCGCCGGGGCATTTGACAGAGACCGGACCATTGAAAAAACCGCGCCCAATACGCCGCTTACCGGCCCGAAAACGGGAACGGGTGATGAAAAAATTGTGTCGCCGGGTGTTGCCGATAGTGCAGGAGTGGTTGGTGAAGAAGCACCGGAGAATACACAGAAACGCGGTAACGTCAGGCTCATTGCGCTGAGCATCGCTGTACTGCTTGTTTTCATCGCTGCGACCGGTGCTGGATGGTACATTTTATCGGGGGGCGATCGAACATCTGAACCGAAGAATATCAATAACCAGCTTTCTGCATTCTTAGCCACAAATCCGACACCAGACAAAGTGTACGAAAAAGGGCAGGAGTATTTATCGGACGGGGAAACCGGTGCCGCTATGAGTCTTTTTCGTCGTGCCGGTGAGCAAGGTGTGGGGAGAGCATATCTCGCATTGGCTGAGATCTATGATCCAACTGTAAATGTATCTCATGATGGTCTTAATAAGGATGGTGGCAAGGCCTATTCTTATTATGTCAAGGCCAGGCATTTTGAGCCGGAACGTACCGCCGAGGCTGTAAATCGTTTGAAGGCATGGGCCAGCGATCTTGCCACAACCGGCGATGAAAAAGCACAACAGCTTACACAGATGATGGCAATCGGGAATTAGGTGGGGAATGAATATGATAATCCGGACCAGTAAGTCACTCTTCTCCAAGGCCGTTCGCAAGATTTTGGTGGTGGCCTCGTTTGTGTTCCTGATTTCCGTTGTGCCGACTGGTGCCTTAAAAGCCATGGAAGCGCTCAAAGTTCCTGATGCACCGGAACTTTATCGTCGGGTTTTGATCTTGCCAGAAGCAAAAATTCAGGAACAGCCGGGAGAAGAGCATTCTGCTGAATTCAGCACGCTACCAGTGTTCTCGGTTCGATATATCTATGGTGAAAAGCAGATCGACGGCGAAGGCTGGCTTGAAATCGGCCGGGAACCTGTCGGCGGCGGAGACGGTTGGCTGAAAACCAGTTTCACGGAAGCATGGAAAAGTATGCTGGTGATGCAGTTTTCTCCGCGGGGACAGCGGAAACGTGTTCTGTTCTTTAATGAGAAAGAAGGCTTGGAGCGGAGCATTACAGCCGAGATTCCCCAAGAGCGTTTCGAAGAGCTTTATACTGATATCGCGGAAGGCCGTCCCGACCGTGGGTTGCTTGCGGCCATGGAGCCGCAAGCTGCCATTGATGCATCTTCACAACCGTATCTGATGCCTATTCTCGATTGGGCGCCAGGCGAGTATGAAAATGGTAGCGAAATTACCATGGTTCAGGTTGCAGGTCTGAACGCGCAGACGGCGACCGGCGGTGCTGGAAATGGTGCGGGTGGCGAAATGGCCGCGCAACCGGGTGCCGGTGCGGGTGAACCTGCACTGCCTGGGGCCGGAAACGAACCTTCCGGAGATCTTAGTGATTTCAAAATGGGGATCGTTTTTGTTATCGATACCACTCAATCTATGGGCCCATATATCGAGCGTACCTACGACGCGGTAAATGCGGTTTATGACCAACTTGCTCAGGACGGGACCATTGAAAAGGCATCCTTCGGGATTGTCGGTTATCGCGACGATGTGTCCTATAACAATCAAATCGGATATGTAACCAAGGTTTTCCAGAAACTGGATCCCCAAGCCCCGCGTGAAGCTGTGCTAGAGAATATTCGAAAGGTCAAGGCCGCCAAAGTGTCCACCGAGGGCTGGAACGAGGATGCGGTTGCCGGTTTGTATGAAGCCATTAATAATATGGATTGGGGACCCTACGCCGGTCGTTTGATTGTTCTGATCAGTGATGCCGGCGCGCGCGTCGGAACCGATCCACATGCTGCGCATCGCAATATGGCGATGGACAATATTCGCGAAATGGCGGCGGCCAAAAGTATTGCAATTTTTCCGATGCATTTGCGCACGGATAAGGCGGAAAGTGCCGGAAATGTGCCGTTGGCTGAAAGCCAATATCGCAGTCTTGGGACAACTGGTGACGTCAATGTGAACAAATATGTTGGCGTTGATCGTGGCGAGTTAAATACTTTTTCCAGTTTTGTTGGTGATTTTGCAAATCAGGTGCGTGTAAGTCTTCGGCAAGCGAACCAGGGGCAAACGGTTACCCCGGATCAACTCGATGACCTTTTAGAGCAGCAAGACCCGTTCCTTGACAATTTTGACAATGCACCGGCACCGCCAGAAGCCGACAATGCGGAAAACCAACCGCCTGAGGCTCCGCAAACTGATATGGGCCGAATGGCTGTAAACGAGATTTTCCGCGCCCAGATAGAATATATCGGGGCGCGAGACGGCGAACAGCTGCCGCCATTTTATCGGGCCTGGACATCGGATCGCAATTTGCCAAACCCGCAATTGGCAGCGCTAAGCGTGAATGTTTTCCTTAGCCGTAACCAACTGAACAGCTTAGCCCAAAGTTTACGTGAAATTGTTGATCAAGCACGCGCTGCCGAGCTTGATCCCGGTAATTTTTTTGGCCTGTTGCAAAGTCTTTCGGCAACAACATCCAATGATCCAAACCGGAATGATGGCGCTTTTGATAATCTTGCTGAAAGTGGCTTGTTGCCAACCTATCTAAGCCAGCTTCCTTATCGAAGTAAAGTGCTGCAACTAACGCAGGATGATTGGTTGAATTGGGGCATGACCGGGCAATTGGAGTTTATCGACGAACTTGAACTTAAACTGACGATGTATCAGCAAATGAACGATGATACGGATCGCTGGGTTGATTTCGGAAGCGAGGATTCCGGGCAGGCTGCTTATCCTGTTCCGCTTTACGCGTTGCCGTAGGACGGGATGATGGGGTGTGTTTATCAACTTAGAAACCTGATATTTCGTCGCCAAAGCGCAGAAAGCGAATTTGTGCTCAAAATTGACAAGTTGGATATCAAGCGGGGTGAGCTTGTCGCTTTCGTGGGACCCAGTGGCTGCGGCAAAAGCACGTTGGTTGACATTCTCGCCTTTTTGCTGGGGCATCATTGCGCTGATCTGTTCCGGTTTTCTCCAGACGTTTGCTCTGATGTTGCGGATATTTCCGCCAAGCTTAGCCAGAAATCTGATTTTCTGGCGCGGTTGCGTCGTGACTTTATTGGGTATGTTCCCCAGATCGGCGGATTAATTCCGTCTTTGACGGCATTGCAAAATATTGAACTGCCGTGTCGTTTGACGGGGCGATATGATCGAAACCACATACGTGATCTGGTTTCAGTGCTGAAAATCGGCGGATGTTGCGGCAAAAAGCCAGGCCAGTTGTCTGTTGGCGAACGTCAGCGTGTTGCAATTGCGCGTGCGATTGCGCACGGGCCATCCGTAATTATCGCCGATGAACCAACTGCAGCACTTGATCCTCACAACGCTGCCAGCGTTATGCGATTGTTTGTTGACCTTGTCCGCTCGCAGGGAAAGACGCTTATTCTGGTTTCGCATGATCGCGATGCGATACGGGAACTGGCAATAACGGAAATAGAACTGGTGCCGCAAGCCAATGCAGGGCAAGTCGTAAGTTCGATCCGTTATGCGCACGAAGAGGAGAGCTATGCATAATTTTTCTCTTCGCAGTTTATGGCAAATTTCCGGTGTTGCGGTTCGAGATTACATCCACGATGTCCGGCTTTCCAGTTGTTCAATCCTGGGGCTGGCGGCTGTATTGGCACCTGTTCTTGTATTATACGGACTCAAATTCGGGGTCGTCTCAACGATGGTTGAGAACCTTAACAATGATCCGGCGATACGTGAGATCAAGATCCTTGGGCAGGGAGAGTACAGGGTAGAAGATCTGGACGCATTTTCAAATCTTCCTGGTGCTTCTTTCCTGATCCCTAACACACGTTTTCTTTCAGCAACGCTGGATCTTAGCTCGGCTAAAAACACCAATCAGTTTGCAGTACGCTCTGAAATGGTTCCTTCCACGCGGGGCGATCCACTTTTGCCAACTGAGCAAAGCGATGGGCCTTCCGGAAATAACGTCTATCTGTCTGCTGCACTTGCCGCGCAGCTTAATGTTCAGGTCGACGACCATGTGACGGGAAAAATCGTAAGGGTTGCAAATAAAAAGCGTGAAGCAGTGCGCCTTGATTTGGTCGTTCAAGGTATTTTGCCGCTCAGCACGACCCAGCGAAAGCTTTTGTTGGTATCGCTTGATTTATTGCTGGCAGCAGAAGATTACCGCGAAGGTTTTGCCGTTCCTTCCATGAACTGGGAAGGATTGGCCCGGGACGGCTTTGTGCGTTCCTATGCCAGTTTTAGGCTCTTTGCTGCAACCATGGATGATGTAGAGGCCTTGCGTGCCGAGATGGCAAGTCGAGGCATCGAGACCAAAACCCAGCTTGACCGCATTGAAATGGTTCGAACCTTCGACCGCAATTTGACGGCCCTGTTTTTGATCATCAGTTCCCTGGCATTGTTCGGTTATGCGTTAGCGATGATCGTTAGTGTAATTGCCTCCGTCGCAAGAAAGCAAAAAGATATCAGCATTTTGAAGTTATTGGGATTCTCTGATCTCGATGTGGCAATGTTGCCGATTTTACAATCTATCCTGACCACGGTCGGCGGAAGTGTTTTGGCGATCATACTTTATTTTCTGGCGTCGGAAATCATCAATCGCAACTTCGCTACAGGTTTGCAATCAGGCGAGGTGCTGTGTTTGCTGTTGCCTCACCACTACCTGATAGCTGTCGGTGCATCTGTTTGCCTTGGCGGTTTGGTTTCTGTTGTTGGCGGTTTTAGCGCCGCATCAGTGATGCCTGCTGAAGGAGTGCGCAATGATTAACTTTAAGAACATATTTCGATTTGATCATGTCATGACTTTGCTGATTGTTAGCAGTGGCATCGCCTTTATTCCGCATGTCGCAATTGCGGCTGACTCTCCTTGGTGCATGTATGATGACCCTGCTTTCTACAGGGCAGAAAAAGTTGGCAATGGGCAAGCTGGTTCAATATGCGGTGAGGTGGCCGAAAATCAGGAACTGCCAGAACAGATCATTCTTGATATGCCCTGCGAACGCAAAATGGTCTTTAGGCGTGTTACAGTGCCGGTCAATAGTGTCCTTGATCATGCCGAAATTTCACTTGGCAATCTGTTGAACAATGCCGGGTCGGACAGCACCGATGAATTGATCAGCCAGCAACGCAAGGGCTTTTTGGCGGGCGGCTTGTCCATGAACCACGGCAAGCATCCGACAGGCAAAGATAACGCTTATCGTGGTCTGGATGGACGATCGTATTACATCGGCAAATACGAAGTTCTGGACCATCAGGCAGATTTGTGGCGCAACGGGCTTATGGCTTCCGATCCGACGGTTTCAGTGAATGCCTGTCAAAGTTATAATGAAAATATATCCAAGCTTAAGGTTAACAAGATTGTTCCTGCACAGGGCATTAGCTGGTTTGACGCTGTTGCTTTCTCGCGCGATTACACAAACTGGCTGCTGCTGCGCGACAAAGAGAAAATCAAGAAGGGTATAAAACCTCAACTCCCGTGGGAACAAGGATCTACATCTTATCTTCGTTTGCCCACGGAGGCGGAATGGGAATTTGCTGCGCGGGGCGGTGTTCTGGAAGAAGGGGCAAATTCCGGTATCTATGCCATTCACGACCCACGCAAGAATACTGTTCGCGCCGGAACTGCGCGAGAAGTTGCTATATATTCCGGATCAGGAACACAAATTCTTCAAAAACCCAAGGCTGCAGGTCTACGCGCGCCAAATCTTTTGGGGATTTACGACACTGTCGGCAATGTTGATGAAATTGTTTATGACATGTTCCGGTTGATCCGGCCTGATCGGGTCCATGGGCAGGCTGGTGGCTATATTGTCAAGGGTGGGAATTACCTGAGCCGAGAAGCTCAGGTCAGGGTCGGACAAAGACGTGAAGTCCCATTTTTCCAGTCCGAGGGTGAACTAAAACCCAAGACAACCGGTTTTCGACTTGTACTTGCTGTTCCTGTTTTTACGTATGGTGCAAACAGCAATAATCGCTGGGGCAATGGTGTATTAAACCAGCCGCTTGCTGATGCGTTGATTTCAGCAAAAGCAACAATCTCAAACAGTGCTGATGACAATCGTCAAGTCGCCGATAATCGACTTTCGGAATTGCGTGAAGCCCTTGAGAAAGGGCAGGTCGAACAGCAAGACCTTGCCGGTAGCCTTGCCGAGATCAAGGTCGCGTTAGAGAAAAGCAATGTGGAACTTAATGAGAAGGCGCGGCTGGAACGTCGAGAACGGTTTAAGGCATCGGTTTTGACGGCTTACAACGTCTTTTTAATGGGCCGAAACCTTTATTCTTCAGTACGTCAACTCAACGAATTTGTTGATAAATACAAGGTTGCCGAAATGGATGCGACGCTTCGGGCAAAGGTTTCGGAAAAGCTTACCGAGCAGCTTGGCAAGTATGAAGTTATGAACGGAGCCTTGGATAACGCTTTTAATTTTTACGTGTCCAATATTCAGAAGTTCGCAAAAGAACCGGAAGACGGCGTTAAAGACGCCGTCAGCAGTGTACGTTCAGAACTGAAGCAAGCCCAAATTGTCGTGTTTAAGCAGTTTGTCGAGCTAGCTGAGAATCACATTGCGAGTTTACGAAAGTCGGCGGGAACGTTGTCTCCGGCTTCGGTCGATGGATGGCTTAATGAAATTGATTCTGTAAGGGAAAGGCGCCTTGAGAGGCTCCACCACCTGGAACAATACCTATAGTAAAATGAGGGGATAGGTCATGAATGTTGTGTCAAAACGTATTCTCGTGCTGATGGTGTCAACGTCGCTGCTTTCGGGCTGCGTCACACCTGGCACGATGGGGAAATACGATGACAAGACCGATGCATGCTATGCAGAGCGCCAGCCATTGGTATCCATTGAAAAGAAGTTCAATGAATCACTGGTGACGGGTGCCGTTGTTGGTGCGCTTGTCGGGGGGATCGCTGGTGCATTATTGGGGGGTAAAAAAAACAGGACGGGAGGCGTCCTGGTTGGGGCGGGCGTCGGCCTGCTTACCGGACTTGCCGCCGGTTATCTGCAAGGCAAGCAGCAAAAAGGTTTAAGCCAACAGCAAATTCTTCAGGAGATCAACAGTGATACATCGACCGACAAGTTGCGTTTGTCGCAAACAACCGGTGTTGTGAAGAAGCTGACGGATTGCCGTTTTGCACAGCTTCAAAGGGTGCGAAATGGTCTTGAAGCCAATTATCTGACCAAAGAGCAGGCGACATCTGAGCTTAAAAAGATTCGAGAACAAATGGCGATTGATCAGAAACTTATTCAGGGAATTCTGGATGATTCTGAAAAACGACTGGATGCCTATGCGTCGGCCGAAGCACAAACCCGTCAAGTGGAAAAATCAATGGTGGTAAACACCAGTGCTGTTCCGACCTGGATCCCGCCCGAGGATAGAAAACCTGGCGCAGTTGAGTCTGATGCTGTGACTGAAACACTTTATGCTCTTGGCAATACCAATGTCCGGTCCGGATCATCAACGAGCAGCAGCGTCTTAGGATCCTTGCGTAAAAATCAGAAAGTCGAAGTTATTGGTCGTGCTAAGGATGCGCCGGAATGGTACGAAATTTCTTTTAAAGACCAAAGGGCCTTTGTCCATGGATCTCGTCTGACCAGCAACAAGGTCGAGGGGGTGAAAGATCCGGTTACTGTCGCAGAGAGACCTTTGCAACAAACGCAAGGCCTTCAGGACCCGGTTTTGGTTGGAACAACGACGGGGATGAACCCGCACGAACAGGCCGTTGTTGCCCAGGCCGAGGTCGCAGCCGTCAGCGAGACCCGATATAAGCAGTTGGCGGCAGAAATTGACGACATTGGATTGGTCGGCGGGCTTGATTTGCTTTTGCTTGGGCCAAACGGTCAACAGCGCGCCCAAGCCTGATTGTTGGCGCCCCTTAACAGCGGATAGTTTTAATGGCCCGCCTGAATTTCCTTACTGTAACAGATACCTCCAACTGGTTCCCCGTTTTGGGAATCGACGGAGCATTGCTAGCGCAACATGCCTTTGTTCGCAGTGTATTGCTTGATATTGCACCTGAGCTGGCGGATCTTTTTGCAGAACCTGTCTATAGACGTCAGCCGTCGGGAAAGATTGATAGCGTAACCTGGTACACGCAGGCGCAGGGGGCCATTAAAAAGCTTAACCATCTGGAACCGGATTTTCGCGAAAATATCATTGCTGATCTGATGGTCCAAATTGGCAAATGTGCTGAATTGTGCCGTCATGCCGAGATTGGAAATATTTTGGCGGGAATGCTCCAGCTTGGTGCACATGATTCGATCATGGTCGTTGGGCGTAAGCCTGTCTTGATCAATTGGGCATTGAATAATCCAGAAATTATCGATGCGGATCATCCGTTCCAAAGTATTAATGAATTTTGGCGGGATTTATTAAGCCAGCCGGATTTGGCTCTGTTGACTGAGACGATCCAAATCGACGCGCCATCCGAGACAGCAGAACAGGTGCTTGATAGCCAAGGCACGGAGTTGATACCTGCGGTTGCCGATAATTCTACTCAAGACGATGCGCCTGAGGACCTATCTGAGGAAGATAGGCTCGAATTTCGGGAAGGAGACGGCCGAAATACAGTTCAAACCAGAGAGAATGTAACTGCCGAGCCGTATTCTCCACCGGAAGGAGAAGCGATACAACGGAAACCTCAAGTAACTGTCGAGCCTCAACAGTTTTGGAGAGATCGCTTGTGGTTTTGGGGCGGCTGGATTGTCGCCGCTCTTTTGCTGTTTTTTCTGTTTTTTGTGTTGTGGTGGCATTTTTGGGGGCATTCCTGGTGGGCTCAGGGGCGAAATTCGTCCATGCTTGACGCGTTAAAAGCCGAAAGAGATCGTCTTTTGGAAATGGTCCAGGACCCTTGTGCGCCGGAAGCGCAGGGTTATCTGGAACAGAACGCTTTGAGTAATCCTGAGATCATAACGCCATCGCTTGATGGTGCGGGGGGGCCTACCCTGGCTGATGCCGCGACTGGATTGCAGAGTGAGGCAGCTGATGAAGCCCATGCCGAAGAACCGGCCGAGGCACCTCAAAAAATTCAAAGCGGTGATGACAATCATGACATTTCTTCTGCACAACCTAAAAGTATGACTGAACTCGCAAAGGCTGCCGAAAAGTCGATTGTCCTCATTCTTAGTGCCTCGAGGGACGGTAGTGCGAGTATGGGGACAGGATTTTTTATCAGTCCGGAGCTAATAGTTACTAACCGGCATGTCGTTGAACGAAGCCGTGACTCTTTTGCGTTCGTGACGAGTGAATGGCTGGGGAATGTTCAAAAGGCAAAAATTGTTGCCATGTCACCCGACGCCGAAATCGGTAATTCGGATTTTGCCCTGTTGAAATTAAGCAGTCAGTCAACCGGCGTTCCATTACCGGTTAGCAATAAGGTTGATAAACTTATGCGTGTCGTTGCTGCAGGTTATCCGGCCTTTTTGACCCAAGGTGACCCGGCGCTAAAGCGTTTGATTGGCGGGGATCGTAACAGCGCCCCTGAGATGGTTTTTACGACCGGAGAGGTAAGCGTTGTGCAAAAACACGTGAATAAGCCAGACATTGTTATTCATTCGGCTGATATCTCGCAGGGCAACAGCGGTGGGCCTTTGATGAATGCGTGTGGTGAAGTCGTTGGCGTTAATACGTTTGTCGGGCAGGATGCCCAATCTGGCAGACGGGGATTATTTTCAATTTCTGGCGCAGATCTGCAGGATTTTCTTCGACAACACGGTGCCAGCTTTGAGGCTGTAGATGGGCCATGTCGTTTGGTGGCCGGGGAGTAAAAGAATATGGATTTAATCCTGAAAACTAAGCTCTCTGAATTTACACCCTTGCGGGTGCACGGGCAAAATTTGCATCGACTCTCTCCCCATCTTCTCGCGTTGCTTAAACGTAATAATGTGAATATGGCGGGGATCGAACTTGCGGAGCCAAAAACAAGCCGGGCACGGGGAGAAATTCAATGGTTCAGTCGTTCTAAACTAAATTATGAACCCTTTGCTTCTTTGGATGCCTCCGAAAGGCAGGCTGTCAATGAACAGGTCGGACAGTTCATTGAGGCAGTGTCGGTGCTTGCCGATCGTCTTGAGGCGGAAACGGGGAATAAAGAACATAATGAGGTTCAGCTTCTGCGCGGCTGTATAGAAGGCATCGGTATCGATCATACCTATGTCGCCGACGATAAGGTTTTGCTATGTTGCTGGGGGTGCTCAGAAGCCGTCGCACAAGAAAAATTTCATGTTCTTAGTGCTGTGGGGAAATCTTCGCCGATACAGACAGATGATACTGAGCTTAAGAAAGATGCCCGAAAGGAGCCCCCGATTGAAGACGACGCGGAGGAATGTCGGTCACCAGCACCAGCCGTTGCGGAACCGGCGATATCGAGACCAGAGAACCAGACCGATCCCGCGCATCGGAAGTGGAATTGGGGTCGTCTTTGGCCTCTTTTGATGATGCTTTTGTTATTGTTGCTTTTACTGTTGTTCTTCCGCGGTTGTGGCGCGGTTGGCATTCCGCCCATGATGGGAGGTGGGTTTGGTCTGCCATCTATCGGGATGCCCTCAATTGGGCGAGGGGCTCCGGAGACGGAACAGTCTTTACGTGAGGAAATTTCTGAATTGAAATTGCGCCTCGCAAACGAGATACAAGCCTGCACTATCGATGATCCGACTGCCGACAATAGTCCGCCCATTGAAAATAATCCGACCGCAGAGCCAAGTGCCGAAGATCGCCTTGCCCAGGAAGGATCATTTGTCGGTGCCGTGAATATTTCTTTGGTTTGGAATAATCGACACGATCTCGACCTTTTGGTTGAAGATCCAACCGGAGAATTGATCTATTTCCAGCACAAACAGTCGGGAAGCGGCGGCTATCTTGATATTGATAAAAATGCCGGTAGAAGTCAAACCGACACGCCCATCGAAAATATCAAATGGGACCAACTCGATGCGGCACCGCGCGGTGTATACAAGGTCTATGTTATTTACTTCAATAGTCGTGCCGTCGACGCCGATATTGATCCGACCGATTTTACGATCACGACGACCATCGATGGTGAAAGTACTGTAACAGAAGGACGCGTGTCAAAGGACAGGTTGAAAGAAAAGATATTTGTTACTTCTTTTGAGCTTGAATAGGCTAGCAACCTGTCGGATTTGACGTTTTTAATGCTGCGCAGGTGGAAGGGCTGCGATAAGTGTCCGGATAAAGACCCGGTGCCGGGCCGAGGTTCAAGCACTTTCGCGGTATGTTCGCCGATTTCTATTGTTCTCAGATCGGCAAGCGCCGAACTTGACAGACTGATAGCCGTGATCCTTCCGGGGTCGCGGAACCATTTGCGAAGGACCGGATCAAATCTGACATGTTTTGGTTTCTCGCAAGAGACATGAACTGAATTTTGCCGTTTATGCCTCAACGTTTACCGTGATTGTCGATTGAAGCCGGGTTTCAGAGCCAGTTTTGCACAAAACGTATTTGTCAGGTTCATGCTGCAAAGGCGACCGATCATTGGCGTCGCGAGAGATATTTGCGACATGATCCCGGTACACAGAAAAACCGCTGCATCGGGGTTAGGATGTTGTTTTGTTCATCGGGATAAGGGCAGACAGCCCGAACCAGGCTGTCTGCCTTTTTAGAACATCCTTTATGTTCTGTCTGAAATAGCTTTTTCCGGCGAGATTTCCGACAATGACAGATGTTTTTCCCGCAATTTCTGTCGCCAGCTATCAAGAAACAACAATATTGGCGCAGCGATAAAGATTGAGGAAGTTGTGGCAATAACCACGCCAAAGACCATTGGGACGGCGAAACTTTTGACTGCAATGCCGCCAGAAATAGCCATTGGCAAGATTGATAGCAACGTCGTCAGGGATGTGAAAATGCACCGTGCCAATGATTGGTTGATTGACATGTCGATAATTTCGCGCATCGGCTTTTTACGAAACAGACGCAAATTTTCGCGCATTCGGTCATAGACCACCACCTTGTCATTGACAGAGTAACCGATCAGCGTCAGTAGCGCGGCAATAGCGGTGAGGTTGAAATCCAGTCCCGTGATGGCGAAAAAGCCGATCGTTTTTGTGAGGTCAAGAACGAGAGTGACGATCGCACCGACAGCAAAGGGCCATTCAAAACGCCACCAGATGTAAACCAGCATGGCCAGGCCAGCGAGAATGACGGCAGTGGCACCTGACGTTGCCAGTTCACCGCTAACTTTCGGCCCGACCACCTGGGTGCTTGAAAACGTAACGTCGGAGCCAAGGGCCTGCACGGTTGTTTTAACCGCGTCTACGGCTGTCGTCTGTGCTTTTTCTCCGCCTGACTGGCGGGGGATCCGGATCAGAATATGGCCGTCCTTATCTATGTTTTGCAGGCTTATATCGCCCAATCCCAGTTGAGACAGTCCGTTGCGCAAGGTCGGAAGACCCAGCTCTATCGCGCCGGTTTTGTCGGTTCCGGGCGCGATTTCCATCTGGATGCCCCCTTTGAAATCGACGCCATAATTCAAACCCGGCTTGATGAAAAGGCCGACCGAAATTGCTGAGAGTAACAAGGATGCACCAATGCCAAAAAAGCGGGCCTTCATGAATGAAATGTTGGTTTTGCCGGGCATAAAGGGGAACACAGGTTCGATCACCAATGTCTTTATGCGGTTGCGCAAGACGATTTCAGTCATGATGACCCGGACGACGGCCACGGCGGTAAACATTGAAATCAGGATGCCAAGGCTCATCGTGATCGCGAACCCGCGGACCGGTCCAGATCCGAATTCAAACAGCAATGTCGTTGCAATCAGTGTTGTGATGTTTGAATCAATAATTGTGGCGTATGCACGCTTGAACCCGGCATCAAGCGCCATAAAGCCTGAAAGGCCCTTTTTCGTTTCCTCGCGAATGCGTTCATTGATCAGGACATTGGCATCAACGGCAACGCCAATACCAAGGATAATCCCGGCGATCCCTGGCAGTGTCAGAGTGACCCCCAATACACTAAGAACACCAACGGTCAGCATGATGTTCAAGCCCAGCGCCAGATTTGCGATCAGACCCCAGCGCCCATACAGCAACACCATGAGGATCACCACCAGAGCAAAGCCAACAATACCGGTATAAAGCCCCATATGGATCGCATCCGCGCCAAGATCGGACCCTACGGTTCTTTCTTCAATAACAGTCATTGGTGCAGGAAGGGAGCCCGCGCGTAACAAGGCGGAAAGCGTTACCGTATCGGCCACAGAAAAATTGCCGCTGATCTGCCCCGAACCACCCGTGATGGCGCTTTGAATGACAGGGGCGCTTAAAACTTCATTGTCGAGAACGATGGCAAGTTCGTGACCTATATTTTTGCGGGTTATCTCGGCCAGTCGCTTCGCCCCGGATGTGTCGAAACGGAAATTGACGACTGGTCTCTGGGTTTGCGGATCGAAACCGGCATGCGCGTCGGTGAGATGCTCACCCGTCAGTACGGGGCTTCGTTCAACATCATATTGGTGGCCGTCTTTCCCTGCCAGCGTCATCATACCGGACGGGACAGTGCGACTGGCCAGGGCTGCTTCATCAACCAGATAAAAGCGGAGCTTGGCGGTACTGCCGAGCACTTGCCGCACCTGCGCAGGGTTTTGCACGCCAGGCAGTTGTACGAGCACCCGATCAGCACCAACCCTTTGAATGGTTGGCTCTGCAATACCGATCTGGTCGATGCGGCTGCGAATGATCTCCAGGCTCTGCTGGGCGCTGGCATCAATGCGATTGCGAATACCGTTGTCAGACAAGGTTATGTGAAGTGCCTGATCATCAGAGGTCGAGGTTACAAACTCTGCTGCCGGTTTGTTCCCGGGTGCTTTGACCATGTTGCCGGTCAACCCGGCAAGAGCCTGCTTTGCGGATGCGAGTTGGTTAATGTCCTGTAGCGAAATGATGATTGTCTGATCCTTGCGCCGAATATTCTGGATCGCAATATTGGCCGCATGTAAGGTTTCTGCAGCTTCTTTGAGTGTGGTGTCGAGACGCTCGCGGATCATCGATGCGGTATCGATTTCCAGCACCAGCTGAGAGCCTCCACGCAGATCGAGGCCCAGAGAAAGCTGTTTGCCGGGCAGGAAAGATGGCCATTTAGCCAGTTGATCAGAAGAAAAAAGGTTTGGCAAAGCAGTGACGAAGCCCATGATAAGAATCAGGGCATAAATCGCCACGCGCCATGAAGAAACACGCATGTCACATGAACTCCGGATAGCCGCACCGCCGCTTATGGCCGGTGTGTCCTTATCCATTATTATTAAAGTTTATCGTCCGCCTGTCGGGACGGAACAATTTTTGATTGGAGATCAGGTGCGGGTTGGTGGAGATCTTGGTGCGTAAGGAACGATTGTGCGGGTGGCGACGAAGGAATTCCCCTCGCGCAATTGATGCCGTGTAAATCCGGAGAAGGGATTTGGAATATTGGCACCCTGAGCGCCCAATCCGAAAAGACCATCAGATGAACCGGGTAGTTTTTTGAAGGATTCATTTCGAGAGGCGATTAAAGATAAATCGCTACTTGAAGGAATGACACCCTGTTTGTTCGGAAAATCATTGGTTGTAGAGAAGGGAGTAGAGGGTCGCGAAACGTGGGACGAGATCATGGAGGTGGGATATAAGATGCTCCCACTGATAACGGCAAACCCAATGAAGGCCAGGCACAGGACAATCCATCGCAACGGTGATGGGACCGTTGAACGTTGTGTGGATATGTCGTGTTTTATGGCTTTATCAGAAATCATATGAGCCGTTTCCAGAAAAACGATCAGAAGATAGTCTTTTCACAATCGCAAGGCAATATGCAGGATGCAGAGATACAGCTGCTATTGTCTTCGCGTTTCGGTTGATATTTACAACCCCAACATTCCGAACGACCAGCGGATGGTTTGCCTGT
>TARA_R110000751_G_scaffold1985_5_pt1 | contig 29169 bp, 29 predicted proteins | sample TARA_R110000751 | Tara Oceans TARA_R110000751 (sample SAMEA4398001) | marine metagenome | biome: Polar Biome; feature: [MES] marine water layer (ENVO:01000295) within the mesopelagic zone...; material: water (ENVO:00002006), including particulate matter (ENVO:01000060) such as...... | reverse complement strand
CTGGGCTTTCGTGTGGTCAAGGAGAAGAAGAAGAAGGAGAAGAAGATAGAGTACCGCGTGTTCCGTGGCGGCAGTTGGCTCGGCTCCGCCGAGGGTTGTGGGTCGGCTTTCCACAACGGGAGCCTTCCGTCGTCCCGCTACAACTCCATCGGCTTTCGTGTAATCAAGGAGAACAAAGATGACAACTAAAAGCGTGATCCGTGGCGGCGGCCGGGGCAGCACGGCTGCTCGCTGCCGGTCGGCGATCCGTGGCAGGAATTCGCCGTCGAACCGCAACGACTACCTGGGCTTTCGTGTGGTCAAGGAGAAGAAGATAGAGTACCGCGTGGGCCGTGGCGGCGGCTGGGACTGCACGGCTGACTTCTGCCGGTCGGCGAACCGTAACTGGTATTCGCCGTCTTACCGCTACTACTACCTGGGCTTTCGTGTAATCAAAGACATGGCTTGAAGACTTTCCATTTACTATTTAGTTTCAACAAATTAAGGATTTAATATGACCGTAACTACACCGATTGAACTCAAAGAAATTCCCGCAGGCAGCGATAATAAGGGAAACCAGTTTAAGGAGTTTGAAATGGGCAAGACACCCGTTACACAACGTGATTGGGTCAGCGTAATGGGATCATTGCCGGACGCCGACAGCGATTACGAGCCGGAGTACCCCATCACGCAAGTGTCGTATGACGACGCGGTGCGGTTCTGCGAGAAGTTGAGTGAGCAGACCGGAGACATCTACCGTTTACCCACGGAAGCCGAGTGGGAGTACGCTTGCCGTGCTGGCACGACGACGAAGTACAGCTTTGGAGATGATGAGTCAGAGCTGGGGAATTACGCTCACTACGCTAAAAACTGCGGCTCTGTCCAACCAGTGGGCACGAAGTTACCTAACCCCTTCGGCTTGCATGACATGCATGGCCTGGTCTGGGAGTGGACTTCTAGCGAGCATGAAGGATAGCTAACACTAGCTGCTGGCGTGGTTCATCTTGCAGTCTTTGAACTCAGGCTGACCTACAATTTCAGTGATTTCGTTTTTTACGGAAACACGCACCCGGTTTAAATCCCGGATTTTAAGGGCTCGGCGGCCAATCTCTTCAAGTCCGAGATCGTTGTCGAGCCCTTTTCGTATTGCGTATTCGGCATCCCACATTTGCCCGTTAATCTTGTGCAGGTCTATGACTAGGCTCACGAGCCTTGGCCGGTCCATGTCGACGCCGGATTCGTAATACTCAATTTGTTTTTGCAGTTCTTTCTTGTTGATCTCGTCGTCGCTTAGCCTCTCCAGTTTGAGCTGGGCAATGGTTAGGCGGTCGCAGAGTTCTGAGACGGGCATTGCTATTTCTTTAACTGACATTTAACACCTGAAGGGGTAAAGATGACTAAAATATTGGTTACGAGCGATTGGCATTTGTCCGACCGCATCTGGAAGCATCGCCCTATTGAAGGCGACTCGTACGCGGCTTGCCATTATATCTGCGATTGGGCATTCGAGAACAAGGTTACGCACGTTATTATTGCTGGCGACATACTGGACAAGCAGCGTAACAATTCTACCGCAATTCACCACCTTACGACAAATCTTGAGATGCTGGCAGATGCAGGCATTAAAGTGTTTTTCAACCAAGGCCAGCATTGCATGCAAGAAAAGCCTTGGCCTTTGCTAGTGCCTGGCGTGGTGCACTTAAAACTCGGTGACGTTCACAACATGGGCGATGTGATGGTTGGCGGTTTTGATTTTTGCCACAAGGAGCAATTGCAGGATAACTTGAAAAGCGACGCTCTTAAAGATCTAGATATGCTAGTGTGCCACCAAGTGTGGCAGGACTTTATGGGCGGCGTAGGCAATCCGCAAGGCTGTTTTGCTGACGTACCCGCCAACATCAGCACAATCATTACTGGAGATTACCACGAAGCGATCTGCCAAGGTTACTCAGGCAAGGTTGTCCTTAGTCCGGGCAGCACGCATTTGCGGTCAATTTCCGAGCCTGTAGATAAGTCTTTTTACGTTCTCGACACAAAGACTACGACGTTTGCTCGTACCGTTCCAATTCCTACGAGGCGGGCGTATTACATTACAGCACCCTCTACGGCAGAGGATTTGAACGGTCAAATTGATGGTTACATGTCCTTCAACAAGGAATACTGGGAAGGCCCCAGAGAACCTAAGCACATACCGAACGAAGGGTATACGATGCCGGAAGAAATCAGAAAACCGCTGATTCGGATTACTCACGACGCGGGTTCGTTTGACCAAGGGTGTCAAAAGGTCCTTGTAAAATACAAGGATGACGCTCACTTTTTCTTCAAGGCTGTGAAGCCAAAAGAAAACAAAGACCTCGAGATTTTGGAGCATGTCGGTGCTGAGGATCGCTTGCGAATGGTAGACTGTTTGAACGCAGCTGTAAGCTCGAAGGATAAGCCTTTAGTGCACAGCCTGTCGACGGCTTTGCTGGGTAGTGGCGAGCCTGAAGAGATACTAAAACTGTGGATAAAGGAGCAAACAGATGCGGGATCATGAGTTAGACATAGTCGACTTAGGGACAAAAAAAGGCAATGCGGTTTTTGAGTTTTTGAAATTCAGCAAAAAGCACTCGTTGCACTTGCCGTCAGATCGACATTACTTAACCCGAAAGGAACTAGCCTCTGTCAGGCCAGCTGGTTGCGTGGGGTACGAGAGGGCAGAAGGTGAAAAGTATCGGAAGGAAGTCGAAAAAAGAGGGATGCAATTCCGTATTGCTGATTTAGCCACCGACGATGCGATCGCACAACTCCCTCCGGCTAAAGTCTATTTAGCTTGGCACTTTCTAGAGCACGTCCCTAACAAAGACTGGTCTCGCAAACTCGTGCACGCTTCTTTGTCCAACAGCCGCTGGATGTCTTGGTTTCGGTTGCCTAGCTTCCAACAGGACGACAAGACTGGCGAAGGTGCGTTGCGGAAGCACGGCATGCGGTTCACGTGGACTAATTGGCGTGGTCACCCTTCTCACTGGTTAGTTGAGGATTGTCAGGAAGCAATTCAAAGCTGGGCAGAAGAAAACAAGGACCGGCCTTACTTGCTGCAGGTTCGGCCTGCAGGGTATATCCGAGCTATGGCTGACCATCGTGTGGTTCCCATAGACACAGAAATTGACGTTAACAAGTACGAAAAGAAACATGGACCAAAACCACTACACATCAAGCTGGAGCAGCCAATTGTTGCGGAGTGGGAGGTCATCGTGAGGTTTACATGAAAATTGAAAACGTAAAGCTGAAAAACATAGGTCCGCACAGCAACTTGGAGATTTCCATGGGCAGCGGACTTATTGGCATTATTGGTGCCAACGGTGCAGGTAAATCATCGTTAATCAACTCGGTTTATGCTGCACTGACAAATGACTTTAGTCGTTTTGGCGGCACAAAAGCAGACGTCATCAAAAACGACTGCGGTAAGCAACAAAGTTACATTTGCGTAACAGGTTCTCATCAAGGGCAAGATTTTGAGTTAACGCGTTGGCTGAAGCCCAACAAGAACAAGTTGGTTATCGGTAACACGGAGTTGACCAAAGCCAACGAAGTCAATGAAGCGATACAGAACGAGCTTAACATTCCTAAGTCGGTAATTGACAAATACGTGTTTGTTAACCAATGGGACATGTTCTCGTTTTTGTCGCAGACTGCTAGCGAACGTGCTAAGACCTTTCAATTTCTATGCGGCACAGATTCCGCAACAGAAATTCAAAAAGCATGCAAAGACTTTGTTGCCTACCACAAATCTACGGAAGTGGTGGATAACAGTGTGGAGCTGCAAGAGGCTCTGGAAAAGCAACAGGATGCTGTAGATGAGTGCGTGACTAAGCTAACAGCCGAGAAGGCTAAAATGGCTTACCCGGAAGACAAGGAAGAGGCTATTGCTCTGTTGAACAAGAAAAGCGACTGCGACACCGCTTTGCAGCATGTGACAACTAACACTGCAGAGCTAGAACAAGTCCGAGAATCTATCGACAAGTACCAAAAGCAGTACGATAAAGTGAAAAAGACTCGCACTTCTTTACTTGCGAAGTTAGGCAAAGCAAAAGCACATCCTACATTTCTTCTGCTTGGCAGGTACCGTGCGTTGACGACGTTGTTCAACGATATTCGTAATATCAAGAAACGTTTAAAGAGCCTGAGAGAGGAAAAGAAAATTGCAAGGGCCGCAGTTGCAGAGTTGATGGATGACTACAGCGTTTGCGTAGGCGAGATTGACACACGCCGAGAGGAGTTACTTGCTATCAAAGGCTTGCAGGCTCATTTTGCGGGATTCTCTAAGGCCAACTTTACACGCGGCGAAGAGTGCCCTACGTGCAAGCAGTGTGTAGACAAGCATCATATCGAGAAAATCTGCTCAGAAGTAGATGAACGCAATTTAGAGATTAACAAGCTTCAAGGCGAGTACGAGGAGCTGGTTGCTTTAAAGAAACGCCACGAGGAGGTAACTAACGAGTATGCTTTTGTTGTTGATTCCTACTCGAGTACAAAAGAGCAACTAGCACAGCATAAAGCCGAGCTACCGGAAGGGTTTAAACGGGCGGACATGCAAGAACTTAGCAGCCTGAAACTGCAAGTCGCCAGCATCAGATTGGATTTAAAAGATTACTCAAAAGAACGTCTCAGTGGGATCAAGTGTACGACGAGCGAGCTTAGTCTTTCGGAAAGTAGACGCGTATCTACGATTAAAAAACTCCAATCCGAAGTGGACGAGATGCCGGACGCTGGTGCCTACATGCGGGCCTCTGATTGCATAGAGGCCTGGTCAGCGGCAGAAAATAATGCGGCTCGGTACGGCGGAAGTTTGGAGGCATCGAGAAGGGCACGCAACGGTACGTTAGCGATGCTTAAGTCTTTGAAGGCTAGACTGGAAAAGCACGCTGCCGCTCAGAAGCTGGTTCACGTTGTTTCGGAGTGCGAAGACTTGTTCCACTGGTCAGGGTTGCCAAAGACGGTCAGCCAGTCCAACATGGAGCTGCTCGTTGAGGACATCAACGAAAACTTATCTTTGTTCGACAATCCTTTTTCTGTGCAAGCGTCAGAGGATTTAACCTTCTTGGCTTATTTTCCTGGCAAGCCTCCTGTCAAGGCCAATCAGTTAAGCGGGGGACAGAAAGTAGTGCTGGCAATTGCTTTCCGAGCAGCTTTGGATCGCGTGTTTGGCCACGATGTTGGTATGATGTTCTTAGACGAGCCCACGGCTGGTTTAGACACAGACAACATAGATTACTTTCACACAGCGTTGCAGCAGTTCTCGGCAAAGATGTCGGGCCAGCGGCAGATTGTGGTGATTACTCACGTGCAAGAGCTAGAGAGTGTCTTTGATCAGGTTGTCACTGTACAAAAGGAATAAAGGCGTGACTCCGGTTTATTTTAAACAGTCAAACTGCTTACACACTGATGAAAAAGGCACGTACTGGCACATCGACAAGCAAGGCCGCCACAGCAAGTTCCTGGGGCTTGAGTCTACAAAAGCTTTAGATAGTGGACCTTATCGAGTTATTGGTTGTCCTGATAATTATCGGTTAATTACTGAGCTTCACCTTCGCTTTAATCGACAGGATAACGAGGCTGCGGTTTACGTCGGTTCGCCGCTTGTCGGCAAGGGTCGCAGCTGCACAAGAGATACGTTAAACTGTATTTCTGTGTTAGACGTGCAAGACAATTTGAGCTGCCGATGGCATAAACTCAGCGGCCAAGGGTTTACTACTTTTTTGCTTTTACAAGCTTGGAAAGAAAGCGTGTTAGGGGACTTAGTCAAGACTGTTTACAAGACTCACTGCTTGTCTTCGCACTTTGATTTTATAGGCGTAAGTCGGGCAAATGCGTTACAGCTAATATCTCAGATTGTAGATCCTCGCTGGTTTATCAATTCAAACAGACCTATGCGTATGCAGTCGTTAGAGGCTTATTTTGGATTAACTCCGCGGCTGTTTAACAAGGCGTGGAAGGCTGGATTGGAAATTAAGCCCAACGACACTACCGTTCGGGCTGCATTTCTTATGAACGTGGTAGGCAGTTTAAAGGATGAAAGTTGTTTGCGTCAGGCAAGCAAACGCCTTGATGCAGAGAATATAACAAGACACAGCTGCAAACGATTGTTGAACTACGTTTTTAGGAATTGGCTAGAGGCAGCAGGACTTAAAGGATATTTTGATCCGGAAAAGTTTTTCAAAACCTACGATTCCCGCGTAGATTACTATCACAGATTTGGATCAAAAGATGCGTGAGCTATCAGTAAAAATACGGTTCATGAGTCCTAGCCTTGGCAACGAGAAGGATCCAAAAACAGGAAGATTTTCTTTTATGCGGTCGCACGGGGCAGAAGGCAAAATATTGTTTTTAGCTACGTGGCATGCGTCAAACATGAAGTTAGCGGCTCAACTGATGTGCCGACATCAGGAGGCGGTTAAAAAGATAAGCTGGGACATCGAGATTGATGCACAGCTTCGAGAAAAATGTTTAGAGCGTTGCTATTACAAGAAGACTCCGAAAGGCAGAGATCGCTGGTCTACGCACGAATCTTTAGTAAAAGGGCAGACAGCCTGCGTTAACTGTATCGTTCCCAGCGAAATAGACGATACAGATTTCTGGTCTTTGATGCAGCTCGCTGGCAAGTACAAGGGCTTGAGCCCTTGGCAGCCCGGCAAATACGGCCACTACGAAGTTGTGAGCACCAGAGCTCGAAGGCAGGCTAACGCTGAGCCTGCTGGTCCATAAGAAAAAACACCACTCAGGTGACGAACCCTGAGTGGCGTAGCGTGTAGCGGTTTGCGGTGTGTTCCACATCCCAACGCTATTTTAGACATGAAATACATGAAAAGCAATGAGGAGTACCCATGAAAAAATCTAAGGAGATTGTGCTACGTAAGAACGGAAATATGTTGCAAGTTTACCCGACAAACGATCACATATTTTCAATACTTAAACCCCTTTTAAGTTTTACGTCGCGAGACAAGTTACGAGGAGCCGCTGCTTACAAAGCTTCAAAGCAAGGAAGATCTTTGTGGCAAGTAGACCAGCACACGTTACTAGAGCTCGATCATCGCGACAGGGTTATTACAAGTTACGGGTTCTGGTCTTTAATGCGGGACGCCCTGCGAAAAGCCGGTTACACGGTTAAATTCCAGGATTTAAACAAGCCAGATCCTAAAAGCATGGCCCCTTGTTGGGACAATATCAAGAAATACGATCTGCGTGAAAACCAGCCTGAGTTTATCAAAAAGGTCCTGACAAACAGGTGCGGGCGTATTGATTGTCCTCCAGGTTTCGGCAAGACGTTCATGATTGGAATTATTGCGTCATTGCTGCCGAAGGCACGCATAGATGTGGTATCTCGCAGGGTTGCCGTGCTCCGTGACACCATCTACCCAGCATTAGTGCAGATGGTTGGCGATGTAGGCATCCGAGGCGGAGGCAAGAACGTCAAAAGAGGCAGGGTTATGTGCTATACTGTGGGCTCTATGAAGCACGCAAAAGCCACTGACTGCGACATCTTGTTTGGTGACGAGGTCCACGAGCTTGCGGCAGATCAATCGTCAGCGGAGTTGGTGAGATGGCAGAACTCCCGAAACTTCGGACTGTCTGCTAGTCACGACATGAGGTTTGACAATAAAGACCTGCGAATGCACGGCGTGTTTGGTCCAATCATCTTGAAGGTAGATTACTCTCAAGCTGAAGATGCAAACATGGTTGTGCCATTAAAGATCAAATGGTCGAGCGTTGTCATGGATTATGATCCTTGCGGATCTGCCGGAGACAATGACGTGGAACACAAGCGAGCAGGGTTGTGGCGTAACACGCACCGCAATCAAATTATCGCGGAGCAGGCTAGAGAATATGATGACGACACGCAAGTGCTCATTACCGTAGATACTCTGGACCACGCGATGCATTTGAAAAAGCTATTACCCGAGTACACTCTGGTTTACATGGAAAATGGCTTGACACCCGCACGCAAAAAGCAAGCAGTCAAAGAAGGCCTCCTTTCTAACTCGGAGCCTTACATGACTATTGATCGTAGAGCTAAACTGACAAAGCAGTTTGAAAAAGGAACGCTAAAGAAAGTGATTGCAACTACGGTTTGGAACGTAGGTGTTTCTTTTAACAACCTTCAAGTGCTTATGAGAGCTGACGGCGGCAGCAGTACCATTAACGATATCCAGATTCCTGGCCGCGTTAGTCGTACTGCTAAAGGGAAAACGCACGGCGTAGTGCATGATTTCTTAGATCAGTTTAATTACAAGTACAGGCAGAGGGCGAAAGGGCGAGCAAAGTCCTACGCTCGTGAGAAGTGGGAGCAGAAGTTTCCCAGAGAAAGCATGTTGTCTGAATATTTGAAGTGAGGTAACCATGGTAAGACGACGATTTAGCAAACCGCCAACGATTGGCAAATCGTCTCGAGCATCCGATAAAGCTCCGACAGGAGATTTAACTCTAGCAGAGTTAATGTTCAAAAAGACATACGTGTTCGAGCGATCGTTTTTGCAGCAGTTTCGCGGAGGTGAAAAATACAAGCCCTCGCCAAGCTACGACGGTAAATCCCGCTGGGATACGCCGGAAGAAAAACCTGGCGGTAACGGCTGGGTTAAAGCATATAAGCAGGTGGAGTCTAAGACAGGCATGCCTCCTTCTTTGTATGTAAGAATTTTGTTTAAGATCTTGAGGGGTTCTTCGGTGTACACACCTACCCCCGCCCAATTAACATCGCCGCAGATGTTAGGTCTTGTGACTGACTACATTCCTGGCGTTTTACGCAATCTGCGTGAACAGTTTGTGGCTGAAGCTCAGCGAGCTAAAACTGCAATCACAATACAGGAACGTGGTGCTGGCCACAGAAGGCCGCTTGCGGTATATTACGCTTTGACTGACAACCGCGTGGGGTTGTCGCCGCTGTTCAAATACTGCATGGCATTTAAGACGGCTAGTGCATGTCTGACTTGCGAAGAAGGGGATGTCGATAGACTTTCCCGGCTAGCAAACAGTTGGAAATTCGACGCGGCTATGGATTATTCGTTATTCCCTGACAAATACGACGAAGTATGGGGAAGTACGATTCCTGAGTTGTTCCGTGTAGCAGTGACGAATCTAATTGATTCTGCAATCGAGCAGGTCGGTTAGGTAGGTGTGTTTTGACAAGAAAGGAATCCTATGGTGAAGGGACAGTCGAAAAGGCTGTCAGCATCCCAAAAACGCTTGTTTATGGCGATTGTCCTGCGGAACGATGTAGTCTTTGGACATTTCCGCGAGAAACTGACAGTCCTTCATTTTAAAGATGAAAGCTATCAGCTGTTGTACCGAGCTTTGCTCGATCACACTGATACAAATAATGATCTTCCAGGTTTGCCAGAGCTGGAAGCAAACATCACGGCGATGTTTGAAGAAGACCCGGAAGTCATTTCTGAGTACGGCCGTGAAGACCTAGAAGATTTTTTGGCATACGCGTACGACTCCGATTCTTGGGGAGATACGGACCCGACTTCCAAGAAGATGGAAACGTTTGCTTTTAAGTGCGGGCAAAAGCTTTTACAGGCTTACCATGCTAACCAAGCTATGGTGGAGCTGGAAGAGGCAAGGGACAACGACAGCTTTGTAGACCTGCTTGCTCAGGTTACGCAGCAACAAGAAGTCTTGTCTCACGAGGGCAGGCAACCTGGCCGCTCTAGGGCATTTAAAGAGGGCTGGGATAAGAATGCAGCCCGGAGGATTACTACCACAGGTCTCAATTTCTTTGACAAGTACATGTCAGGCGGAGCAGCACCTGGCGAGGGATACGGCCTTATGGCACCGTACGGTACTTGTAAAACCACGATCGCAGTGATGCAGTGGTGCACTGCTGCGAGGCAGTGTTACGAGCAAACGCTTCACGATGATTTTGATGGACGTAAGGGCATGAGTGTTCTCGTATCTTACGAGGCATCACTGTCCCCTGAAATCCAGCACAGGTCAGTGATGTATCAAGCAGAGGTTAATCGTTACAGCCTAGAAAAAATGGGCAAAGACGGACTCGACGCATTGAGCAATGATTTAGATAACCCGTTACCTTACGAAAAGGCAAAGTTTGCAACACAGATTGCTGACGGAGTATTTAGGTCAGAACGTGTCCGCGTTGAAGAATGCCTTGGCTGGCTTGACGAGCATGTGCACTGCATCGACATGTCTGGTTCTGACAGGGAAAACTTTCCAGGTGCCGGCTATGGTGGCGTGCAAGAAATTGTTAACCGCATAAAGTTGGAACTTCGCGAAAGGGAAAGTGACGGCGAAGAGTGGTATGTCAAAAATGTCATAATTGACTATCTTGGCTTGATGGTTGACCGCGATTCCACGTTAAGGGCTTCTGATCCCGTAGAAGACCACAAGGCTTACCAAGCGGCAGTGGATAAAGTGGTGAACTTGATATCAAAACCTTTTGATTGTCATTCGTGGATTTTGCACCAGTTAAGCGGCGTTGCAAATGCAGCGTTGAACCCGACTAAAGTGCTTCACCATACCGACGCGAAAGGCTCAAAGAGTTTTGCCGAGAACTTGGACTTTTGTTTTGTGATTGGTAGTTTGAACGCTGACTCGCTAGGTCAGATTGCATGCACAAAGCACAGGCGAGCAGGTAAGCACCCGCCCAGTGTCATACAAGTGCACGGCGAGTACAACTTAGTAAAAGCACCCGAGAACTTCCAGGTTGATAACAAGGGTCAAATTGTCGACAAGGACTCCATGACTACTGCAGGAGTAACTGTAGCTCAAATTGAATCCCAACAAGGAAATATGCCTAACATTCCGGATGAGGCAGCTGAAAATCTTGACCAAGAATAAACATGAAAAATACTAGAGGGAGAATATGGACAATGAAGAAAAAGTGCTCAACAGAGTTCTGTACCGCCGGATTAAAGCTACGTTCAAGCATGTAAAAATCACGAACAGTGGCGAAAAACAAGTCAGGAAAGTCGTAAATGATTTGGTTACCGGCAAGAAGAAAGTAAACATCACACACAAGGGCGAGTACTACGCAGTATGCTGTCCTTGTTGTAACGATACGAATTTCAAATGCTACATAAACCACATGTACGGCAAGGACGACGAGTTCGGCCGACCGCAGCATCACCTAGTCCATTGCTTTAAAGCTGGCTGCCCTCTTGAGGCTGGCGAGCGTGTAGCATTGGATCAGGTGAAAGAAATGTTGTGCGGCTATAAGCTCGTTGACTTATCGAAGGCACAGATCCAGCCGGGCAAAGAGGTAGACGTTGACGCAATACGGGCCGCATGGCCTGGCAAGGTCATTCGCGTAGATAAACTACCAGCTACTCACGAAGCTGTTGCTTACCTTGAAGGTGAGCGGGGTTTTAGTGTGGAAAGGTTAGGGCGTTTCTACAACGTACACTGGGTGGAATCTTCTGAGCGGTATTTCCACACAGAGAAGATCGTAATACCGATCTACCACAACAAGAAAATGGTGGGTTGGCAATTACGACCTCCGTTTGATTGTGACTGGAAGAAGTCTAGAATACCTAAGTACTACACGGCTCCGGGTACGCCTAAAAGCAAGATCTTCTACAACCTCGGCAACGCCGAGAAGTACCAGACAGGTGTTGTGATGGAAGGCGTGACGGACGTATGGAGGCTTGGACCGCAGGGCGTCTGCACGCTCGGTGCTCGCATGTCTACTGCCCAGTTAACGCTATTTGCAAAGCGGTTTAAGCACTGGGCTGGCGTATTGCTAGCAGACGCAGACTACAAGGAAAAGGAGCCCGAGGCGTACGCCAAGATGGTAGAAGGTGCGAAGGAGCTTAATTCCAGGATTAAAGGGGGGTTCGCAATTTGCGAACTTCCTCACGGTGATCCAGGTTCATTGGATCGCAGTTTTTTACGTTCTTTGATTGTCGAGCAAGCTAAAGAACAAGGTATCACCATTAACTGGAAAAGGAGGCAGACGTGGCAAGAAGAAAAATAAGAGCACTTGGCTCTGGCGGAGCGAGAACCGGTAATAGTGATCTTGTATATCACAGACATTCGCAAAAAGTCCAAAAGACTGACGAAATCTATTCTTTAAATGCTCCGGGCATACCACCTTTACCGCCGAACTCAGCTTTTGTCGCTCACGCTAACGCGATGGGCGACACAGAGGCAGCGGTAGTAGAAGTGTCGGTGCCCGGTGAAGACGGTAAGGTTACAAAGATTCGCAAGGTAACTCCTAGCGAAATGTTGGCTTCGCTCATACAGGATGCTTTGCGAAAGCCGGGTTTCCAAATGCCTGTAAGCATCGGACCACACCGCGAAAAAGTTGCTGACTTTGTTCCTGGCCATTTGTGGGCTAAGGCTGTCACAGGTCCTCGGCCTGCTGATGTCATGATCGTCAACAAGATGCCCTGGCAGTCAGAGATTCGCGAGCAGCGGCAGTTTGCAGGCAAAGAAGGCGAATTGTTGATCAGCTTATTTAATCGCCTTAAGGTTAAAAGCGTGGGCAATTGGTATGTCACTTCGCTGTGCAAGTTTCAACCACCGGATTGGAAAAAGAACTTGAAAGCTGTGTGGACCAAGGACTGCATGCATTTGCTGTATCACGAGATTAAAATTGTTCGGCCAAAGTTTATTCTTTGTCTGGGCAGTGACGTTAGTAAAGCTTTGCTTGGCAGTCAGGCCAGCGTCACGGCAATGGAGGGCCGCGTAGAGGAACTCACCTACACGACGGCTTTCACGGAGGCTACTGCTGACAAGCATGTGCGTACTGCAAAGATTATGACAGTGACTCACCCTTCTGCTGTTATCCGCGATCAGTCGGCAGGCCGTCAGTTAGAGCAAGGTTTGGGTCGTTTCTGTTCTTTAGTGAATGGCGTGGACGTAGGCAAAGACGAAGAAGTTGATCACCGCGTGGTTGACTCTTACGAAGAGCTGTACGCTACGCTAGTTGACATTGAGAATGACGAAACGAAAGAGGACGACGTCATAGCTGTAGACGCTGAGTGGCACGGCAATCACCCGCATAACGCCGGGTCGTATGTTCGTACTATTCAGCTGGCATGGCAACCCAAGAAAGCAATTGGCATCAAGATTCACGATGCTGGCGGCAAGGCTACTGAGGGCTTTTCATTTATGGATTGTCAGGAGGGCCTGGATTGGGATGGCCCGTCAGAGTTGTTGACTGCTTTCTTTAATGGCGGCAATTACGGCAGCGTCAAGTTTCGTAAGAAAAGAGTTGTAGGACATTTCTTTAATTCTGACCTTGAGTGGCTTGTTGCTTTGGGTATTGATATCCAGCCTGCGTTTGTCGCTCCTTTGCGAGATTACGAAGTAACGGGCAAGAAGACAAAACGAAACCTGTTGTACCGTACTGAGGGCTTTAAGGTAGGAGAGGTTGTACCTGCGTGGTACAGGACCAAGTTTGAGGGCGGTGCTGATACTGGCTTGATGGCTCACGCTATTGAAGAGACTGCCAGTTACAAGCTGGAAACTCTGGCCATGAGGTACACTCACGCTCCGCGGTATGACACGGCTCTTACGGAGTGGAGGGAGTCATACTGCAAGGCTGCCGGTTTGAACGGTGCCACGATGGAGGGGTACGGCGAATGTCCTGATGATGTTTTGCTTCCTTACGGCATTTACGACGCTGACGTTACCCTGCGGTTGTTCTACGCTTTTGATGTCTTGCTTGACGAGGACTACGAAAAGAACTGTTGTCGAGAAGCGTTTTGGGAATCGCAGATTGCTACTTCTTCGGTGCTGGAAATACACCAGACAGGTATCACAGTAGATCGAGGACGCGTTGACTTTTTGACCTCGAGGTTTCTGGAAGCCAAGCTCAATATGGAGAAAGAGCTGCGAGATATTATCCAATGGCCGGATTTCAACATCAGGTCAACGCAGCACGTCAAAGAGTTCCTTTTCGGCCACAAGCTCAACGGTAAAATCGACAAAGATACAGGAAAGACAATTAAGATTCGCCCAGAGGGTGCTATTTCTTTAAATCTTCGGCCTATCTTTGACACTAGCAAGCCGCCAAAGCTTTGGAGTGAGATTGTGAAAGTCGGAAAGACCGATGAGCATTCTCCGTCGACTGACAAACAGGTGTTGAGTCTGTTGGCACGCGAATACGCGGATACTCCTGTTTTTTCGCTTGCCGAGAGCAATCCCGCCTCACACCTGGCTTATCTTGCTGGGTTCACCCGTGGAAGCCTCGTCAACAAGGTGCGTGACTACCGGTTTATCGACCAAGTGTTGAAGACCGTACTGCGAGCACCTGCTGTTGATGTTGAGACCAAGGAAGTGATTTATGACGATGACGGCAACCAAGAGTATGAGGACGGCTTAGCTTCCATGTGCTGCGATGACGGCCGCGTTCGGACGTACATATATCAGACTAAGGAGACTGGCCGCTGGTCGAGTGCTCGCCCAAACTTGCAGAATATCAGCAAGCAGCGAGACCCTGACTACAAGCGATTGCTGGGCGACGAGTACAAGTATTCGTTGCGTAGCGTGCTTAAGGCTGCTCCAGGTCACGTGTTGATTGAGGCAGACTACGTGGGTGCTGAATTGTTCGGCATGGCGATCATGTCCGGCGACGAAAATATGATTGACCACGCTATGCGTAACCAGTTGCCGGAAGACCACGAAAACTTTTATGACATTCACAGCACTGTGGCATGTTTTGCTTTCAAACTGGACTGTGCTCCGACCAAAAGCGGGTTGGCAGCTATAGGTAAGAAGTCAATTAGGATTGTGGCAAAGTCTGTGATCTTTGGTATTGCGTACGGGAGAGGTGCGAAAGCGATCGCCGTAGCAGCCAAAGAGCAAGGCATTGATATTACCGTGGATGAGGCCCAAGCCGTTATTGATGCCATCTTCCAGATGTACCCAAGGCTTGAGCCGTTCTTTGCAGAATGCCGAGCAAGGGCGACTGGCACGTTTGTTGATCCGGATACTGGACCGGTAGAGCACAATTATCTTTGTAATTGCTTTGGACGTTTCCGCCGGTTTCCTGATTCTTCAAATGACCGCTCGTTGGCGGCTGAGTTTGAGCGGCAAGCGATGAATTACCCTATCCAGTCGATGATTGCATCGGCCATGTCTAGGGCTATTGCTTACTTGCACGATTACAAGATGCGAATGTTGAAGAAGCACAACAAGGACTTGTTTAACATTGTGCTGCAAATTCATGACGCTATTTTGTTCGAGGTCCCGTACAAGCACGTTAAGCATTTCTGCGAATATGTGCTGCCGACGTACATGCGTGATTCTGTCGAGATTATTCCTACCAACCTAGACGGCATGCCAACAGGCACGCAGGGTTACAAGCTCGGCCTTGAAGCAGATGTTATGGATCACTGGGGAGAAGTTATTTCTCACGAAAAAGCTGAAAAGCACAAGTTGCCAACTGGCACGGGTACCGTGACTGGTTGCATTGTGAACTACAGCACCGGTAAGAAAGTGCGTCCTCAGCGGGCATCAATAACTAAAGCAAGCAAAAACCGCCCTCGCGGCGATTTGACTGCTCCTGATTTTTCTAAGTTTAAAAAGAAACGGAAGAAGTAATGTTAGTCGTAATTGAAGGAATAGACGGCTCAGGCAAAGGGACGGTATCAAAGATGCTAGTCGAGTCGTTGTCAACGACGTTAGATATGGACGACTACGAGTACAGGCGAGACTTTTACAAAGTTATGTCGATGAGCTTTCCGCGTTACGCGGATACCCTTAACGGCAGGCTAATTGCCAAGTACTTGAACGGCGAGTTTGGCGAATCTACGCATCCGTATTTGCACGGCACGTTGTATTCGCTGGACCGCTACGAGAGTAAGAGTTATTTAGAGGGTGCTTTGCTGACGCACGACATCGTAGTCTGCGATCGGTACATCCCATCAAACCTGTGCTATAGCAGCATGAAAGCAGAAAAAGAGGAACGCGATGAAGTAGTTAAACACTTTGTAGATCTCGAGTACGGACACTTCGAGATGCCTGTCCCGGATTTAATATTTTTTCTGGATGTTCCAGTAAAATTCGCTGTGCAGAACATTGCCAAGAAGGCTGCTCGGGATTACACTGACAAGTCGGCAGATATACATGAAGCCGATGAAAAGTACTTGAGACAAGTGAGAAGCTTTTACAAGAATCGGTTGATGGAGCAACATCCAGAAACCGAGTTTAAGCTGATCGACTGTGAACGAAATGGACACCTGTTGCCGTTCGATGAGATCGTGCAGCAAGTCCAAACTATGACAATTTCTACGATGATGAAAGGTGAGCTTTAATGGCTAGAAAAAAGAGATCCCTCGCACCGCGAGCAATGGAATCCGTTAATCGGCAATTGGATTCCCAGAGCAATGATTCAGGACAAAATCGTAACCCTTACGATTTGACATTGAATCCCAACCTGAAAGATGTTCGGTTGGTTTACCCTGCTGTCTATATGAAGGGTGGCCTTACCACGTTCCGCGTCTGGAACATGCTAGACCCCGAAGATCCTGGCGAAAGTCTGTTGAACGGCAGACTAAACGAGCACGAGCTCGCAGGGTTGGGCGGCATGAGCATATCTGAGCCTGCGTATTGCGTGCGTTATGCTGGCATCAACAACAACTCCGGTTTGCTGCAAGACCCCAAAAGTGCTCGACCTGTTAGCTATGTCATTTGTCGTGACAGAAACCAACTGATCGAGGGCGTTGAGTTTTGGGATTTACCTTACGTCAAGTTACGCACAATGTGTAATCAGGCGGTGAAGGCTTCGTCAGCGGGCAACATCGCAGCATCGTGGGATTTGAAGTGGAATGCTTTGGTGTCGGGCAAGGACGCTTGCGTAAGTCCGTTTAAGCAAAAGTATTTCGTTGTGTGCTCGTTGTACAACAACGGTAGCCAGCTTGATCTGATTCGCGAGTTGAGTAAGAAGATGGTCAGCGGTACGTTGCAGGACACGGAATTGCTTCGCAACAATGTCGCACTTGGCGACGCTCCTGACGACCCTCTTGTTGTTTTGGAGTTGTCTATTAGTGCTGGTCGCAACATGCTCAAGATGTGCACAAGGGAGCAGGGAGAGTGGGACTCTGAGGCTTGGGATGCTAAGAACCAGATTCCAAAGGCCGTGCTAAAAAGCGGGCAGGAAGCTATCGACAAGTGGGTTTCTGAGACAGAGGAAGCGAAGGAAAGGGCTGAAGAGCAGCACCATAAACGCTACAAGCGGGACATGGGTTTCAAGTACGGCGATCCTTGCGGCCGTTATAATCCTAAGACTGGCACAGTTAAAGGTGGCGTTTTCTTCTCAGTCTACAACCCTGAAAAGGTGGATATTGAGAGTCCGCACACGTCTTACAGTGGGCAGGTAACTTCCACTTTTGCTGAGTATCAGTGCTTGGTTCACTCGCAGTATGCCGGGCCAGACGGCAAGATTACTGCGGACATGACTTCTGAGCAGACTGACAACATCTTTAACAAACATGTGTATTTGTGGAAAGCATCAGAACAGGATGCTGACGATTCTTACTTGTTGCACATTCCTAGCATTGAGGAGCGTTGTGTAAAGATTGCTCAAGCTTTCAAGCAAGTACCGAAATTGCTGGAATTTGGATGGATGTCAAACCCAGAATACCTCAATTACGATGAAGTACAGGCTGTTGCCAAGGCACGCAAATCGGTAGCCGTGCAGTTGCCCGAGGCAGACGAAGATGAAGAAGAGGATACAATTCCTTTTCCAACTGATCCTGAGCCTGCAGTAGCTGCAAAGGCCAAGACTGCCACCGCCCTCACTGACGACTTCGACGATGACGATGACGATGAGTTGGATGACGATGAGTTGGATGAAGATGAAGTCGACGACGACGCGGAACTCATATACGACGACGACGACGACGACGACGAGGACGACGAGGACGACGAGGACGACGAGGACGACGAGGAAGAACTAGCTGACTCTGATGACTTCGATGACTTCGACGACGAGGCAGCTGGCGACGCAGAGGCTGCTCTTGAGGCCAGCCTCGCTGCTGCAAAGGGCTTGTCCCGAAGCAAGGCACGCGTAAAGAAGCCGACTAAGAAGAAGGCCACTAAAAAGCGTACTAAGAAATCTTAGGATTTAAACCAGTACCTCGTGATGGGTGGTGTCTGCGGTCTTGATGAAAATGACAGGACAATACAGGTAGGGACTTGGGGCTCATTGTTATGACTTGAGCCTCGGGAAACACTTGTGACGCAGGCACCCCCTTTTTTTGTGAAAGGAAACTTATGGACGAATTTGATGATTTAATAAATGGAGATGAAGGCGTGGATGGACCTAAGAAACCAGCACCTAAAAAGCGGGCCGCTAAGGAAGCAACAGGAAAAGCTACTAAACCTGAAAAAGCAGTAAAGAAGAAAAAAAGAAAAATTGCTAACCTCGATAAGAACAGCAAACGAAGACTAACTAAGAAAGGAAAAGAAACTTTACGTAGTCGATGGAACAAAAAGAATAGTGCGGTCTCGCGTGACGGCATGATGAATCAGCTGTTGAACTCTGCTCGTGACAAGTTTGGCTCAGACAGGGTGTTTGGCTCTCGCGAAGAGTTAGAGCAATTGTGCGTGGGCATCCCTACGCCTTCACTAGCGTTTGAATACTGCATAGCCAACGACATCTTCCCACTTCAATCTGTGATGATGTTGGCAGGCAGCTGGGGTACTTGTAAGTCTGCGTTGTCTTACGAGTTCTTTAGGTGGGTGTACGAGCTGGCTGGCGTGAATGTTCACATTGACACCGAAGACAAGTTCGACGGCGAGTTTGCTAGTGACATCATGCGTGTAGGCCACGACGTCAATCCAATCATCAGTAGCCGAGCAAATAGCTTGGAGCAGATGCAGCAGATGTTGACGCATTATTTGCTACAAGTGCAGAAGTCAATGATTGGTACGAAGGAGAGCCCAGGACCCGGTAAAATTGTTCCGTGCTGCTTTGCTATCGACAGTCTGGCAGGTGCTGCGTCGGAAGAAAATCAGGAGAAAATCTTGAAGGCTGGCAACGCCGGTCGTGCTCACCCAGTCGAGGCTTTGAAGAATACTGGTTACTTGAAGTCAATCAAGAAGCAGTTTGAAGGCTGGCCGTTTACGTTGCTGGTTGTTAACCACTTGAAAGAGAAAACGGATGACATGGGCCGGTCGCACAAGTACACCTTGGGCGGCGAAGCTTTTAACTTTCACGAGTCTTTTCAGTTAGAGAACAGCGTGTGGAAATCCAAGTTCAAGAACGAGCAGTTCTCAGGAATTGGCATACGCGTTAAGTGCTCAAAGAATTCGTTTGGCCCAACAGGCCGTCAAATCCGTACTAGGTTTTTATGGTGGGTGGAAGACGACGAGGTGACAGGTGCACCTAAAGACGTATTCTTGTGGGATTGGAACTGGTCTCTTTGCACGCTTCTTAACGAAGCAGACGGCAGCGAGAAGAAAAGACTCCAAGACCGCGGAATTAACATCAAGTGCAAGTCACCGGCAGCCGACATCGACTGCCTCGCTAACTTGACGTGTTTGGGCATGGGAAAAGACGAGTACTTGCCTTTTCAAGAAGTGGGTCAAATGATCCAAGACAATGAGGAGGTCTGCGAGTTGATTCGTGACGCTTTAAACATCAAACGACGCTATCATCTTGATCGCCCGTTTGACGAGATTGAGCGGGATTATCAGGATTCGGTCGAATGAGCGGACAAAATCCACTCAACCCTTTAATAGGGAAGATCGAAAAGTTTGAAGAAAGCGAGGTACAGGCCTCGAAATGGGAATCTTCTCGGGTAGAGTGGACACTCAAGAGACTGAAACTAGACTTTCAGCGTAAGCAGTTGATGGCAGAAGCAGGGTTTGATCGGGGCTTCACGTACATGAACTTTGCACGTGTGGCCCCTTCTTTTCCTGCGGACCTGGCGGCTGAGCCTCGACGAGGAAAGCTTCCAATCCATCGCGATACGAAAGCGGTGCACCCCCTCTGGTTTAAGGCTTTTCGAGGTCTGCCTTTTGTGGCAGACTACGAGGACAAGTTTGAGGAGTGCAGCAAAGAGGGAAGACCATTTGGTATGGTTTTTCCCCGAAAAGGATTTCTGCAAGGCATGGTCTTGCACAACGGCGACTGGGAACTGTTTGTGCCCCCGCAGTCCAGTTGTCATTTATTCAAGGGCGGCAAGAAGCGGACAATGACGTTAATTGTTCAACCATACCAATCGTTCATTGACCAGATTAGAGATGGCCTCAAGTGGAGGCCTTAATTCTAGGATTAAGAAGGAAAACAGATGACTATTAGCCAAGAACTAAGTGTAAAACAGCGTGATGTCATTTTCAATGACATGGACGTTGTTACGCAGAAAGTAGCGACCGAGGGCAAGGACAAGATGGGAAAAGGCTATCAGGTGCAATGCCTGATTGCCTACGACATCGGCGACTTGCTAGGTAGCCTCATGACTGCAGAGCATTTGAATGATGCTCAAAAGAAAAATGAGTTAAGAAAATTGCTGGCTTTCTGGAACCAGGCAGATATCAGCCTCAGCAAGCTTTACGACTTGCGTAACGTTTCGGCGACGTTTGACAGGGAGTTTATCAAAGGGCAAATCGGGGAGCCTTTTGTTAACGGGGGCTACTTAACGTGGTCCCACTTTAGAGAGCTGCAAAAGCTTAGCAGCGAAAAGCGGCAATTGGCAGTACTCAAGAAATGCCGCAGGCACGGTTGGAGTGCTAACGAGCTTGCTCTGGAGCTCCAGAGCAAAAAAGAGTCAGAGGTTAAGCGTAGTGGCGGCCGCAAGCCGACGCTGCCTAAGACGCCAAACGCAATGCTGCAAAAGCTGTACACTACAGTAGGTCAATCTCACAATTACCTGACTGCGGTTACAGAGCCGCTGCAAGGGATATTTATGGAAATGACTGCATCCGATGTGGATGAGGCGTTTTTGGGCAGTATTGATGAGAACCTTGAGCGTATTAAGGAGACCGCTGCCGACATGAAAGCAGCGGCAGCCCAACTGCAAAAGGTACGAAAGCGAACTGTGACTGTGCTTAGTACGGCTGCGAATAAGGGGGAAAAGGAACCTGAGGCACAACTGGCGTTATCTGCAAAGCAAGCTCCGGCCGAAGTTCCTCCAATTCAAAGCAAAAAGGGGCGTGGAACTCCACGCCGATCTAAGAAGAAGGGCGTCGTACAAGGCAACAAAAAAGGTTAAGGGAAGTTGAATGTTTACCGTATGTGCCGTTCTTTATGGAGATCATGAGCCTTTAGCTCGGAAGCTGCTGGAGTCCCTTGAGGACAATCGACATGTGCGGGATATTCGTCTCGGCCTGAACGCAACGAGCGAAGCGTCCCGGGAGTACATTCACTCCTGGGCCGCTCGTAACTTGCATAGACACCCTATCTATATTTATCAGCCACGCGAGAACGCTAACGTGGGCAAGTATCCGCTGATGCGTCAGATGTTCCGGCACGGCAACGTTGCCGAACGGATCATGTGGTTTGACGATGACAGTTATGTTGATCCAAGTGCTGGGCTGGATTGGTGGGATCGAGCTGAAGAAGTCAGCAAATCCCGAACGCAGGTTGGGGCAATTCACACCATCTTTCAACGCTCCCAGCAGCACAAGGTAGTTGCCCAGCAGCCGTGGTTTGCCAAGAAGCCGATTAACGGCAGGCACCGTTTCAAGTTCATTACTGGAGGTTGGTGGATCGCTAAGTCTGACTTCTTACTCAAGTGGGATTATCCGTGGGCAGACCTGTATCACAACGGCGGCGATTCCATGCTGGGCGAGTTAATGCGTCAGCGTGGCAAAGCTTTGGCGTCTTTTCCTGGCGGCCACCAATGTCACTGTGAATCATGTGACAAGCACAACAACAAGTACAACGCACCAGTTGTGCATATCAACGTGGGCGGCAGGAAAGGACGACGAGGCATCGGCGTCAGTGGTGAGAAATACGTTTGGGCAGACGGTAATGCCAACCCGCCACTAAATCATCAAAATTTTGAACTAGAGGTTTATTGTTATGAAGTTTGAATGGCATTCTTTCAAGGTAGAACCTTACCTTGAAAAGGGCATACAGCCTGAATTTATGTACAAAGGCATAAACCCGAGCTGCGAATACTGCACGATGGCTGACCCGTCTACGGGGGAGTTCACAGTTACAAGCACAGGAGGAGGCAGCGAAGCCGTACGCATACCCGTGTTTGCGGTAATAGCAGACGGTAACGTGCAGCCTAGCCCTACTTACCAAGCAGAAGGTGAGCCCACAAGTCATGGCAGTTTACTGACTTGTACTGGTTTAGAAGTGGCGTCAAAGCTTATGCAGCAGCTCCAGGCCCGCTTCGACAACTACTTTGCACGCCACATAAACAAGATAGTAGTAGTCATGGCAACAAATTGTCATGAGTTAGAAAACAACAGATACAGAGCCTACTTTGGCATAACAGTAGAGGTAACAAAATGAATTGGAAAGACATGAAACCGGACGACGGCTTTTTTGCAGCTGTCAATATTTCGGGAGAAGTGATGGCTACTCTGGCATACGGCTTGTACCAAGGAGGCAGCATAGAGTGGTGGAAGAGCATCAAAAGCTACCAGTGTCCGACCGATGAGCAGATAGGCTATCTCAAAAGAGATCTAATTTTCTGGGAAGGTTTAGCGGAGTTCCAGAACGCAGGCGGTCGCCTTGTAGATGTCATGCTTGATATCGAGGATCAGGGCATAGGGCGTGCAGGAGAACTTGTTTTCCCGGGTTGGTCGTACTTTGACACGGGAATTAACCAGAACGGTAATCGCGTACACGAATTTGTGCAGTTCGACATGGATGCGGAGGTAGATCACGAAGACGAAAGACCTTTGCGGTTTGTTCGTTGGGTCCGCGGCGAGTTCGTTGACTACAACCTTACAGCAGAGGATATGAAGGAGATGGAAAATGTCACATACGTTGGAAGAGGAGAGGCCGCCACTGCCGGTAATATTTGTGGAGAGGGTGCTGAGTCGTAGGGACAAGCTGGCTTCATCGCTAACTGAGTTCCTAGGACACAAAATTGAAGGGCCAACATTTCAAGCATTTGTTGACAAGCTTCACGCGTCGCTGCCTGCAGGTAGTAATGTGCTGCGGATCACCTTGGTCAACAGCTTGATGGATGTTCTAAAGAAGGAGCTCGATCCGGAGACGTTACTAAATATTTGCTGGCGAATTTCTGGCAACATGGAAAAGCTTAAAGACCAAGAACCGGTAAACGCTTGGCGGCGACAAGACGAGTTTGAATGGGTGCCTGTGCGGATACGGGAGGTGGCGACAGAAAAAGCTATCCGTGGCTTACACAACGTGTTCGTGTTTGAAGCCCTTTCCGGCACAGTAGCTTCTATGAGGTTTGCTCAAACTTGGTCACTTAAAAAAACTAGGTATTTGGCAACATTTAAAGACCCCAAAGGCAACAGCTTTGGGTTTGGTAAATCCCGTTTAAACGCACGGGGCGAGCAAAAGGGTAGTTTGCTGTTAAGCGATGTTCGACAGTTTTGCGGTCTCCGTTGCTTTTTGTTGTTAGACCCGCACGAGTCTACTCACGAGCCCTACGCTGTAGAGGTCGGACACTCAAGTGCTACGACTCTGTTCAACCGAGAGCTTATCAAGCGACGTGACCGCACAGAAAACGCGTGCATTAAGCAGCTAGGGAATTTTGAGTGCTACCATTGTCCTTACGGGGCAGACAACTGTGAAATTGCCACACATCCTGTAACCTATGAGACAGGGGAATGCGGCCAATGCGGCAAAAAGTCGTTCTTTGACCCGCAAGAGATTCAATACGAAAACATGTGTATTAACTGTGCCTACGAGGCAAGGAGGAAATAATGGGTTTGAATGCAAGAATGGATGCATCGGATCGTCGGCTATACAACCCGAGCCGAGACGTGGCTCACAACTTTCAGGAGGTGATGAATCTGGTAGCTGGCCGCCTTGAGGACCATAAGTGGCCCGAGCTTAATGAGATACTGCACCGCGAGGGTGTGTCGATGGATCAGCTGGGCGAGGCTTGTGGTGCGTATTGCACTTATCTGGCTTCCGCAGCTGACGAGGACAAGCAAGGTTGGAGCATGACCAAATCAATTCAAGAATCCGGTTTCTTTGATTGCGAGGAGGGTGCTCAAGTTGCCGTGCTGGCAATGATTGGTACCTGCTATGCGGGTATTCAGTTTGGCGGCATTCGCGAGTGCACGGTAGACGGGGAAGGCCCATTGCAGACGATTGGCGACCTGATGAAGTACGCAAAAGAGTTTGCTGCGTATCAGGGCATGCCTCGTTGGAAGCGTAAATGGGTCAAGTTCAAAATGAAAACAAAAGCAGCGTGGGCTGCAATGCGAGGAAAGTAAGTTTACCTTTTGCGACCAAGGAACGGCGGCATGATTATCAACGAATGGGGTGAAGTATTCACTGCAAAGTACGGTGGAGACTTCCCCCGGAGCTACATGTGCGTGGACACGGAGTTCACGGGCTCAAACGAAAGAGATGACCTTATTGTTGAAATTGGCCACACAATGGTCGAGGATTGCAAGGTCGTTGACGAGCTTAACGTGGTATTAAACTGGTACCCCACGAAGTACGTGGAGGAAGGTTGGCTAGATTACAAGTTAAACAACATGCGGCACATCATTGGTGCAGGGTGGAGGCTGACTCCTGCGGTCGTAAAGGCAGAGGGCATGGACCCAGTGAAAGCATTGAGGTTTTACCACAAGCTGTTTGCGACATGGAGCAAAAGAGGGTTGCCGTTTGTTGCCCAAAACGGACAAACCGCTGATGAAAGGTTATTGCGGGGAAACTTCAATAGGTTTATCAATAAGCCCTTTGAGTTCCCCGATAATGGTTATTTTGACACGGGAGGAATTTACAAAGCCAACAAGCTATGGACGTCGGATAGCCCCGACCACACTCACTTGAAGGCTATAATGCTCCCACACCGTAGCGATACGTTGAAAGCCTATTTCCACCGTGTGATCTTCACGAGGGTTGCAGGCTTGAAGTGGAACATGAAAGCAATGCTGGATGAGTACGGAATACGTGAAAAGCACAACATGAAGGATGAGCAGTTTCATACTGCCGGTTTTGACGCTAAGTGCTTGCACTATGTCATGGAAGAATATCGTAAAGAAGCGGCGGAGGGGGCTAAATCTGTTTTGTCTCCATTGGAAGAGGCCCCAATTAGGACTCCGTCGCTTCCTACGATTGAACCGGAAGAGAAGCCAAAGCCGGAGGCTAAGGCAAAACCCAAAACCCCTTCTTCGTCAAGGACTGGCAAGAAGCGGAAAAGGAAGCAAAGAGTAATATGAAACGACAAGACTACGTATCGCAGCCTGAGCTGGCGAAGTGGCGAGAAGACAACAAGCCTGGCGTGTGCCCTTTGTTTGGCATGGTCGAGTTCATTCCTGTAGTTGACCATGACCACAAGACGGGTCGGATTAGGGCTGTCTTGTCTAACGAATCCAACGCGATGCTTGGCAAGATTGAGAACTTCTACAAAACTCGCGGAGCAAACGCGGTTTATCGGCTGCCCGTAGTTTTGCGTCGAATGGCGGACTATTTAGAGCAAGAGCAGGGGCCTATGCACCCTGTCGGCACGCGTCAAGTAACCAAGCGGTTTGGCCGCATGAAGAAGGACGAACAAATTGCTATACTGAAAAAGCGAAGTGCGGGCGGCTTAGCAATCATCTCCTGCAAGAATAGCAAAGACAGAACAAAACTATACCGAAGCCTCATTGTGAGGTGACGGGAAAAGGGTGGTGCTTGTCAGGCGGCCACCCTTTTTTTTAGCTATCAGCTATTAAATTCCAGAATTGAAGGATCGACATGTCAGAGTTACCTGAAGAACCCGTCGAAGAATCGACCAGCCCGAAACTTGTATTGCCTAAAGAAGACGAAGAAAAGGTAATCACGCAGGAAGAGCTGCAGAACGAAGCCGCAGAAAAGGCAGCACAGGACCAGGAGCAGCTTGTCCAAGACATGGCGATCCCTGCGGAGTTAGCTCAGCACCTTGTCCTTAACGATCCGGAATTTGGTCAGTTAGTTGCCAGCATGCTGGCATCCCGGCAGCTCTATGCGATGTGCATGTACGAACTGGAGATGCTGTGCGAGAAGCGGGATTTCAAGAAAGAGAAGGTGGAGGACATAGAAAACCTAGAAGACCTCCACATACCGATGCTTAAAGAGATCCTCATTAACTCCGCTGCCGTGCAGGCTCAGCAGCCCTTCGACGAGAAGCTACTATTCAATGGCTTCGTCAAGACGGTGTTCCCCTGGATGCAGAGGGTGGTTGTCGAGCACACCAAAGAGCAGGAGGCGGCCAAGAGGGAGGAGTATGACGAGATGAATGCCAAGCGTATCGTCACGCCACTCAAGCTAGGTGTGCAGTGGTTTCCTGAATCTGTGACTGATACAGGGGCAGAGCTAGGGCGAACCAAGCCTGTCATGTTGATCGGCTTTGAGCCGGCTGTGCGTTGGATACTGGATCAGATCACGGAGACAGCGTTGGGCGAGGAGTCTAATGTAAATCAAACTCTGCGGCTTAACTCTGGCGGTAAGCCCAAGCATTCTGATCCCAAGGTTTGGTATGTGCCGAAGGGTGATTGGGAGCAGGTCGCTAATTCCAACACGGAGTTCGGCAGGATGTACGCTCGCAATGTGGCGGACAACCTGATCGACCCAATAGACCTGCTGATTGTGGATGATTTATGCCACGCCACGCCGTCTCACGAGTTTTCTTCCATTCACTTCACCGCGAATGAAGGACAGAAGAAGTTGAAGAAGTGGGCGGATCAGTTAGGTTGCCTGCTGATCGGTTGTGTTGGACTTCCTCGGGACTTGCAGCCAAACGAGTTGAATCGACCTGAGTACGAAACGCTTCGAGTCCACAATATCTTGCGAGCTGTAGAGGCCTGCAAGCTACCAGCGGTAGAGGGCGAAGAGGCCAGGTATGCGGTCACAATTGGGATTCACAAGTTTGGCGAAGTGTCACAAGCAGAGCTGGATGAGTACGCACCCACGAAAATCATCACACCGTAAGGAACGACATGAAGGTATATGTGAGTTGGGCTTCTGTTAAAGAGGCTGAAAGCGGAGCACTTGTGTTGGGCGAGTGGGCTGACAGCCTCAACAAGCAAGCAGACAAAGACAAAGACAAAGACAAAGAATTGCTTGAAAGTCTTAAATTAGTCAATACTTTGCCGGAGTACGAGGACTACCTTAGCGTGCAGGCGGATGCCCCGCAGTACGATAATATCAATCAAGATTTATTGGCTGTCAGCATTTCCACGCCCCAGCTAGGTAGGACTGTGAAATATCAGTTGAGCAAGCGTCTAGCTGGTGCGGGCAAGCTCTCGGTAGCCCTAGCTGTCCGCAGTCATTTGCTTAAAACGTTTTCAGGCGAATGGGAGTACGACAGTGAAAAGCCAAAAGGCAACGTGACGTTAGTCGGATTGCCAGGAATTCGGCAGTTTTTGCAGACCCTGCAGCAAGCCACAGCCGTGACGGGAAACCCATTCCCTCCTTGCTTTGACAAAGCACAGGTATTGGTGTTGCCAGACAATGTTCATCAAGTGTTAGACGCTGCTGCCGTCAATTCCCCAGACGATGTTAAGCAAAAGTACGTGAAGGTGCTGACGGGCTGGAGGCCCCGTGCTAGTGCAAGTCGGGATAATTTAGTTGCAGTTTCTTACGGGATGCTTATGGGTTGGGAGGTAAACACAGATGGCGACATCTTCTGATTGGGATAAAGCGGAAGACAAGGAATATTCTTTTAAACCTTTTCGCGTACCTAAATATCAAATCAAGTTTAAGAACGCAAATAGGTTAAGCGACATAGATGGCATGGTCTGGTACACGCCCGCAGCTTTGTACGCTTGGGGCCAGTTTACCGATACTCAGCTGTCTGACATTGTTATGCGAAAAGACGTCCAAGTGTTTTGGTACAAGTTTGATAAGCCAGTTTTCAAGAACTTTGGCACAGGTTGGGACAATTTACTGTGGGCTGCAAAGGAGGAAGATTGGTCTACCCTTGTTAATAGCATCTTGGAGGTTGTGCAGTTTGACATTGAAGAAAAATTACTTTACCAGTACGCGATGCAAAAGATTTCAATACTGGATCCTTTAAGCGTAGACAAGGAAAGGATTGTAACAAGCACAACGCCAGAAGTTGATGTTAACGTTTTTGCAGTGATGTCAAACACGGGGCAAATGGCTATAGATCTTAAAGCAAAGCAGAAAAAAGGCAGCGTGCCGGGCATGTCTTTGTTTAAGCCAGATCCTTTGCACGTTAAAGCCGCCAACATGTTGTTCAGGAAAGAAAAGCTTTCTCAGGATGCTGCATTTGCCGAGTACAAGTCGATTATGCAAAAACTGGCTAACGCCAGTTACAAGACTTCTTCTCAGGAAAAGTGGGAATCAGGCGTTAAAGGCAAGAAGTTAGGAGATAATAGATGAACAGGGTTAACACAAACGACACGCTTACTGGCAATAACGACCCCGCTCCTGCGGAGTTTCCGCTCCCAAGTTTACGTCAGTTTTTGATGCCAGATCAGACGGTGAAGGTCAAGACGTTTACTAGCGGCAACATTCACAGCGGCGACTCAAACCTGGACGATCAGATTAACCAGTGGGTGTACAAGACGAAAAACATTATTGCTACTGTTGGTCCATTGGCTATGTCAGCTGGCGGTTATTCTATTTCCGTGACTTACGTGGAAGCTGCAAGGGATTACAAAAATGTCTAAGGCCAAAGAAAAATGGGATGCTTACTTAGAGCAGGTGCCCGGCATGCCAATAAAGATTCCTGCTGCGGTCGAGGAGCCTACTGACGACGGCAAAGCTATGCTTGAGTTTTATGCTTCTATGCCTGCTCCTTTGGCGGAAAACTTGGTTAATTGTTTGGAGCCGCCAGAAGATACTCCTTGGGAGTTGTTGGTAGAACACCGCTGGTGCCTGTGTGAAATGGCTGAAGGCGACTATCCTCGCGTCTATGTGTTCCCTACGTTAGAGCGGTTGGCTGAGGGGATAGCAAAACGGGAAGGCCAAGAAAGTGCTGTTTGGCCTATGTTTGGCATGCCTTTAGGGATGTCAAAAGCGTTACAAGTTCCGGGCAACGATGACCGTCGTGTCCGTTACCTGCTGTTACCCAACCAGAAAGCTGCAATAATAAGCAAAACTGAGTCATTTGAGATTATTGACCAGTCACTTCTACCTGCCAACATGGA
>TARA_R110000751_G_scaffold205798_2_pt1 | contig 29319 bp, 35 predicted proteins | sample TARA_R110000751 | Tara Oceans TARA_R110000751 (sample SAMEA4398001) | marine metagenome | biome: Polar Biome; feature: [MES] marine water layer (ENVO:01000295) within the mesopelagic zone...; material: water (ENVO:00002006), including particulate matter (ENVO:01000060) such... | reverse complement strand
AGTTCAGATGGTAAGCAGATATTCCAGCAAGATGATGGCAGTTTAGATGCGTTCTGTTTTGCTTGTCTAAGCGTTTTTAAAGAGGTAAGTGAGGGGGTAGGTATGGTAGGAGGTAGAAAGTCTGTTACAGAGCCACTACGTGCGTCTGAGGACTATATTACAGTAGAAGATATAGGGAGATTACCCAGTGATGGGTTCAGGGGTATTAAAAAGCAGGTTGTAGACCTCTTTAATGTTAAAGTTGGCTTCAGTAAGAGTGATGGTAGTACGATTGTTAAGCACTACTATCCTACTACTAAAGAGGGATTAATAACAGGGTACGAAGAACGTACTGTATTAGATAAGGGTTTTCGTAGTGTAGGTGATAGAAAGGGTGATGTAGAGTTATTTGGTACAGCCCTAGCTAAACGTAATGGAGGTAAGAAGTTGTTTATTACTGAGGGTGCTTGTGATGCTATGGCTTTATACCAAGCTATCGTTATACACACTGACCCTAAGTATAAATCATTTAAACCTAGTGTTGTATCATTAACACGGGGAGTTACTTCAGCAGTTAAGGATATTCTTAATAACAGGGAGTTTGTAGAGGGTTACAGTGAAGTAGTATTAGTATTAGACAACGATGATGCTGGTAAGAAGGCTGTTAAAGACATTCTAAAGACATTTCACACCTTCAAGGTGGCAGAGTTACCTCTTAAGGATGCTAACGCCATGTTGGAGGCTAACAGGACACAGGAGCTATATCAAAAGGTAGTGTGGGATGGTAAGACAATCCGTCAAGGGGAGGTGTTAGATGTATTAGACTTCATTGACAAGGCTTTAATCAAACCTGAGATGGGTATTAGTTTCCCTTGGGATACAGTTACTAGAGCTTGCTTTGGTATCAGACCTCATAATATACATATAGTTGGGGCTGCTCCTAAGATTGGTAAGACAGACCACCAACATCAGCTAGTAGAGCACTTGATTTACAAAGAGAACACTAAGGTAGGTATGTTTGACCTTGAGAATGCACCAGCTAAGACAGCTAAGAAGTTAGCAGGTAAGCATGATAAGATTGATTACAGTAGACCTGACATTGCATACGAGATAGAAGACTTACGTAAGACTCTAACAGATATGAATGGTAAGGTAAGGTTCTACGATAGATTAGCTAGTCGTGATTGGAATGATATACGTATAGCTATTGAAGAGATGCACCTACTTGATGACATCAATATCTTTATCATTGACCCATTGACAGCATTGATTAGTAGGTATGCTAGTAGTGAGGCTAATGATAAGCTTAATGAGATTATGACTGACATGGCAGACTTGGTGATGAAATATCCAATCACAATCTTTTGCTACAGTCATGTTAACCCTAAGCCTAAGACCTCTAAGCCACATGAGGCAGGTGGTAAGGTACTAAGTTCAGAGTTTACAGGTAGTAGAGCGATGGAGAAGTGGGCACACTATGGTCATGGTATTAGTAGGGACAGGACAGAGGATTGTGAGCCAGCACGTAAGAATATGAGCGAGTTTAGAATGTTATTTGATAGAGATTTTGGACAAGGGTACAGTTGTGATGTATACTTTGATGAGAGAACAATTACTTATTTAGAAGTTAAGGGGTATTAAAATGTTAGTGAACCAAGAGGAAAGACTATTAGACTATCTTAGAACCAACGGAAGTATTAACCCATTGGATGCTTGGAAGGAGTTAGGAATCTATAGGTTGAGTGCAGTTATCTTCCTACTACGTGAGAGGGGTTATAATATAGAGACTAAGAGGAAGTCAATGCTAAACAAGTTTGAGGAGTTGTGTAACTTTGCAGAGTACGAGTTGGAGGCTTCATGAACGTAAAGGTAGTAGGTATCACAAAACCTTTGGTTGAGGGTATGGAGACAGCGGCAGAATTAGTGAGCTACTGTGCAAGAGTGTCCAACCCTGACAATCAAATGAACTTTAAAACAAGTGGAGGGTTGTTAAAGTATTGTATTAAACATAAGCACTTCAGTATCTTTGAGATGGTTAATGTTGTGATGGAGGTTACTACCACTAGAGATATTGGTAGACAGATTCTAAGACACCGTTCATTCTCCTTTCAAGAGTTTAGCCAACGCTATAGTCAAGCCAGCCCAGACCTAGAGTTCAGGGAGATGAGGCTACAAGACAATGAGAACAAGCAGAACAGTATCAAAGGTGAAGATAGTATGGACTTTATAGGTATGCAACGAGATGTCTGGTCTGTTGCGGTAACTGCATACTTATACAGCTTAAACAGTGGAGTAGCTAAGGAGCAAGCAAGGGCTTTACTACCTGAAGGGCTTACAAGTACTTCTATGTACATGAATGGTTCACTACGCTCTTGGATTACATACTGTACAGTAAGATGTGGAATTGAAACACAGAAAGAACATAGGGATATAGCCAAGAAGTGTGCTATACTCTTATTTAAGGACTTCCCATTCCTAAAAGAAGTTATGGGTGAAGTACTACAAGATAACTATTCAGCAGAGGATTGAGTTGTATGGAATGTGTATTTGATATTGAGACAGATGGTCTAAACCCCACAAAGATACATTGTATGGTGATAGATGGTGTAGCTATTACAGATTATCAAGAGATGAGAGACTGTCTAAACAAAGTGTCAACCTTAGTTGGTCACAATATCATCCGATACGACATCCCTGTACTAGAGAGGTTACTTAATATAACTATCAAGGCTACGCTAGTGGATACTCTAGCACTGTCTTGGTACTTATACCCAACTAGAACTAGGCATGGGCTAGCAGTGTGGGGTGAGGACTTCGGTATCTCTAAACCTACGGTTGATGATTGGGAAAACCTACCCTTAGAGGAGTACGTAAACCGATGTAAGGAAGATGTTAGAATAAATACTTTGCTTTGGAAGTTACAGAAGGGAGACCTAGAGGCTCTATATGATGGTAAATACAATGACTTAGTAGAATACCTAACCTTCAAGATGACCTGTGCTAAGGGTCAAGAGGAAGAGAAGTGGAAGTTTAATGAGGTACAAGGAGAAGAGTTACTATCCTTGATGATAGAAAGACAAGACATTGCTAAAGATACACTACACTCTGTCATGCCAGAAGTTCCTAAGTACTCTAAGAAGGTTAGACCAAAAGAACCATTTAAGATGGATGGTACTTTAAGTGTAGTTGGGTTACGTTGGAAGGAGTTAGTAGAAGAAAGGAATTTAGGGTTTGATTATCAAGGAGAGGTGCAGGTATTCCAGAAGAACTTACCACCTAATGCTAGTAGCTCTAAGCAGATTAAGGATTGGCTGTTCGCTTTAGGTTGGATACCAGCTACTTATAACTTCGTTGATGATAGACAAGTACCTCAGATTAAGAACAGTAGTGGTTTGTTGTGTTCTTCTATTGAGAATATGATTAAAGACCACCCAGAGTTATCTAGTTTATCAGACTTGGGAGTACTTGGACACCGTATAGGGATTGTCAAGGGGTTCTTAGAGTCAGCTAGAAAGGGTTATGTAGTAGCAGGAGTACAAGGACTTACAAACACACTCAGGTTTAAACATAAGACCTGTGTTAATATCCCTAGCTTACGTAAGCCTTATGGTGAGGAGATTAGAAGTTTACTAACAGTTAGAAAGGATACAAATGAATTAGTTGGTAGTGATATGTGTAGTCTGGAGGACAGGACTAAGCAACATTACATGTGGAATCATGATGCAGACTATGTAAAAGAGATGATGGTAGAGGGCTTTGACCCACACCTAGACATTGCAGTAGCAGCTAACATGATGACACAAGAGCAAGCTAACCAATACAAAGAGGGGGGCAAGACTGAAGCACTAGATAAGATTAGATACAACGCTAAGACAGCTAACTATGCTTCTACCTATGGTGCTGGAGCAGCTACTATCGCAAGGCAAGCAGGTATGAGTGAGAAGGAAGCTAGAAAACTACACAAAGCCTATTGGGAACGTAACTGGAGTGTCAAGGCTATTGCAGAGGAGAGTGTAGTAAAGGTTGTTAAAGGTAAGTCATGGTTGTATAACCCAGTGAGTAAGTTTTGGTACTTCTTAAAGGCTGACAAAGATAAGTTCAGCACCCTCAACCAAGGGACAGGTACATTCTTATTTGATATGTGGGTTAAGGAACTAAAGAAAGGTGGTGTCAGAATACTAGGACAGTTCCACGATGAGGTCATTGCTGAGGTCAAGCAAGGACAGCAAGAGAAGGTTAAGGAATACTTTAAGCTAGCTGTACAAGAAGTCAATAACAAGTTCAGTTTGAATAGAGTTTTAGATGTAGATGTACAGTTTGGTAAGAACTACGCAGGTATACATTAGCTTGCTTTATATAGTATAATGTGTTACAATAACAGTTGAATTAAACAAGGAGAAATGAGAATGGCTATCAAGAGAACAGGTGCAACAGCGAGTACAGACCAGAACGATATACTACCAGAGGGTGAGTATGAAGGTCGTTTAGTTTATGTAGCAGACTTAGGTATGCAGAAGAGAGAGAAAGACTTTGGTGAGGGTATCCGACCACCTATCCAGCAGCTAGCACTAGGTATTGAGATTCTAGGACAGACTCGTACCTATGAGGGAGAGACTACTCCAATGCTTATGTGGACTAATGGTTTTAATATTCTTCGCACACTAACAGAGATGGGCAATGAGCTTAAACGATTTAAAGTCTTCTCCTCTTCAGCTAAAGAGGGACAGGTAGCAGACTGGGATTCTGTACTTGGTAAACCTTGTAGTGTTCAGGTTGTACACCGTGGTGGGTATGCTAACATCAAAGAAATCCTAGCCATCCCAGAGAAGTATCAGAAGGATGTAGTAGAAGGTGGTATTACTGATGGCTGTACTGGTGATGTAGAGGATGAGGACAACCCAGCACAGAAGGCTATGTATGGCTTACCTCGCTGGTGTGTGGATAACAACCGAGCTACTGGGGAAGATGACACAGCTCCAGACTTCTCCTAACAGAGACTGCGCCCATAGCTCAATCGGATAGAGCACCAGCCTTCTAAGCTGGGGGTTGCAGGTTCGATTCCTGCTGGGCGCACCAAGAAAGGTAAGGGGATATATATGAAGTTATTAATAGACTTAGACCCAATAGTATATAGAGTAGGGTTTGCTACACAACATAAGATGCCAGATGGGGAGATAGAAGCAGAACCCATACGGTACGCACTGTCCACTGTTAAAAGATTTATGAATGGTTTATTAAAAGATACTAAAGCAGAACACCACAAAGGATTCCTTACAGGTAAAAACAACTTTAGGTATACAATAGACTCAGAGTATAAAGCAAACAGGAAGGGTGTTGGTAAGCCAGTACACTACCAAGCAATAAGAGATTATCTAGAGAAAAGTTATAACACTGAGATTGTAGATGGTAAGGAAGCTGATGATGCACTAGCTGAGAACCAAACAAACGACACAGCAATAGCTACAATAGATAAAGACTTACTGATGGTGGCTGGTAACCATTACAACTACGTTAAGAAAGAGTGGAAGAAAGTATCAGAGAAAGAAGGCACTAAGTTTTTCTACAAGCAGATGTTGATGGGTGATAAAGTAGATAACATTCCGGGAATTAAAGGTATCGGTCCTAAGAAAGCAGAGAAGCTGTTGGACGAAACCGAGAGAGAGGACTGGGATAAGTTAGTAGAAGAGAAATATGAAGAGTTCTTTGGTGATGGGTGGTTTAACAGAATGGTACAGAACACTCAGCTCTTGTGGATGATTCAAACAAATACACTAATGCCAATGAACATAGAGGGATATGCTAATGCAAAAGAAGAATAGATATCGGAGTAAGCTGGAGGCTAACCTAGCTCTTACCCTACCAAAAGACTTTACGTATGAGTGTACTACCCTTAAGTATCGTAAGAAAACTAGAAGAGAAATGGTATGTCAATCTTGTGGTGGTGATAACATCTTGCAGTATGCAACATACCTTACAGACTTCAGGTTGCCTAATGGCATTTACCTAGAAGCAAAGGGTTGGTTCAAACCTAGTGACAGAACAAAGATGGAATCAGTAATTGCTTGTAACCCAGACGTAGATATTAGAATGGTATTCCAAAACGATGGGTGGACTACTAGACTAAAGAGACAGAAGTATAGTGAGTGGTGTATCAAACGTAAGATTAAATATTGTATTGGTAAGATTCCCAAGGAGTGGTTGCTATGAGTGAAGAGAGTTTAATTTGTTATTCTTGTGGGGCAGAGGAACCTGAGTACGAAGTAGTAGACTACCAAAGGGTCTGTGCTGTTTGTGGTGAAGCTGCTGTAATGACAGTAGAAGAAGTAATTGATTTACTAAATGACCTTAGATTGAAGGGGTTGATTAAGGATGCTATCATGGCTGAACATGTTGACGAAGACTACGAGGTTAAAGAGTTAGACTTTGAAGAAGACCAAGATGAACTAGAGCATTCCTTCAGAGCTTTTGAGAGGGATTTTAAAGAAGAATATGGAGAAGACTATGATTAATCCGATAGCTTTAACTTTAGTAGGTCTCATGACAGCAATGACAGCTAACGCAGTACCTAATGAGGTAGTAACTGAGGTAACAAAAGGGGTGTTCCTTACCCTAACAACCACCCCATGTACTATGTATGAAGCACCTCCTAATGTATTTCTGTTCCAAGCCTATGCTGTAGATGTGAATATCAAGCAAAGGGCAGAGGGTTGTTTTTCAGTAGAGCAAGATGGTACTGTGATTGTTAATCTAGTCAACACAAAGAACAACAATCAGTATGGGTATGTACTACCTATAAGGATTTTTAAAGAGGTGGTTTGGGTATCTTTAACCCCTGACAATTTGAAACAGGTTGGAAAGGAATAATTATGAGTAAACGAATAATAGTAATACCAGATACACAGGTTAAGTTGGGTGTACCTATGGAACATCTCAGGTGGGCAGGAGAGTACATTGCAGAGCTTAAGCCAGATTACATTGTACATATCGGAGACCATTGGGATATGCCTAGCCTCTCCTCTTATGACAAGGGTAAGAAGTCTTTTGAAGGTAGACGTTATAAGGATGACATCAGTTCAGGTAACGAAGCAATGGACATCCTACTAGCCCCCATCAAAAAAGAGATGAAAAGGTTACAAAGAAACAAGAAGAAGCAGTGGACACCTAGGTTAGTATATTGTATGGGTAACCATGAAGAACGTATTAACAGGGCAGTAGAATACGATGCTATCTTAGAGGATGTCATCGGCTATAAAGATTTAAACTTAAGTGATTGGGAAGTGTATGACTACCTAGAGCCAGTTATCTTAGAGGGTGTAGCCTTTGCTCACTACTTTACTTCAGGTGTAATGGGTAGACCAGTAGCAAGTGCAAGAGCTTTACTAACTAAGAAGATGATGAGCTGTGTCATGGGTCATGTTCAAGATAGAGACATAGCATTTGGTAAGCGTGGTGATGGTGCTAGGGTAACAGGGTTGTTTGCAGGTATCTTCTACCAACACGATGAGAACTACTTAGGTCATCAAGGTAATGGTTCTTGGAAGGGAATCTGGACATTGAATGAAGTAAACAATGGTAGCTTTGATGAGATGCCTATTAGTATTAAGTACTTGGAGGATAAGTATGCACGACAGGACTAACAACCCAGACTGGTTCCTAGACAAAGTAAGGAAGACAAAAATGACAGAGAAGACAAAAGGTGTAGTAACTAAGGCTTTTAAAGATATACAAGTAGGGGGTGACCACTACAAGAAGCACACCATACAACCTTGGGATATTATAGATGAATATAACTTAGGGTATTATGGAGGGAACGCATTGAAGTACCTACTACGAGATAAGAGTAATAGGAAAGAAGACTTAGAGAAAGCTAGACACTATATAGATAAGATGATTGGGGACTTGGAATGATAGCTTTAATTTTAATAGGTCTCATGACAGTGGGGCAAGTGGCACTGGCAGTACTATTGTTCCACCAGCTATTTGTGAGAGAAGAAACTAAGTGGCAAGAGATGTGGGAATACCCCCTCTTTAACAACTAAATATTATGAAAGCATGGGTAGATACATTACCACCAATCAATTTATACAACTACAAAATAAAAAGGGAATACACGATGGACAATTCACAAGAGCTCTTATCAAACATTACAGTCTTCAACAAGTACGCAAAGTATGTTGACAAACTTGAGCGTAGAGAGACATGGGCAGAGCTAGTTGACCGTAACCTTGACATGCACGTACGTAAGTACCCAGACTTTAAAGAAGAGATAGTAGCAGCTTACAAGTTTGTATACGCCAAACAAGTATTACCTTCTATGCGTAGTCTACAGTTTGGTGGGAGACCTATCGAACTGAGTAACAACCGTATGTTTAACTGTGCTTTTAGCCCAGTAGACCACCCTGCTGTCTTCAGTGAGACAATGTTTAACCTACTAGGTGGTAGTGGTGTAGGCTACTCAGTACAGAAGCGCCACACAGAGCAGCTACCAACCATTGTAGGACCTCTAGAACGTCAACGTAGGTTCTTAGTAGGGGATTCAATTGAAGGTTGGGCAGATGCTGTTAAAGTACTAATCAAGGCATACACTAAAGGTAAGAGTGACCCACAGTTTGACTTCCGAGACATCAGACATAAGGGTGCTAGGTTAGTAACAAGTGGTGGTAAAGCCCCCGGACCTGACCCATTACGTATCTGCTTAGACAAACTTCGTAGTGTACTTAATGATGCAGTAGGGAGAAAGCTACACTCATTAGAAGTACATGATATGATTTGTCACATTGCAGATGCAGTACTGACAGGAGGTATCCGTAGAGCAGCTTTGATTAGCCTGTTTGACAAAGATGACTTAGACATGCTATCAGCTAAGGCAGGTAACTGGTGGGAACTAAACCCTCAACGTGGTAGAGCTAACAATTCTGTAGTGTTACACAGAGATGATACTACTGAGGAAGAGTGGAAGAGTATTTGGAAGAAGGTAGAAGACTCAGGTAGTGGTGAGCCGGGAGTGTTCTGGACTAACAACTATGACATGGGGAGTAACCCTTGTTGTGAGATTGCTCTAATGCCTAACCAATACTGTAACCTAGTAGAAGTAAACGTAAGTGATGTATCAAGACAAAGAGAACTAAACGCTCGGGTAAAAGCTGCAACCTTACTTGGTACATTACAAGCTGGATACACAGACTTCCATTACCTTCGCTCTGTATGGAAAGAGACTACGGAGAAAGAGGGATTACTGGGTGTGTCTATGACTGGTATTGGTAGTGGTGCTGTCCTAACTCTTGACCTAAAGGAGTCTGCTGAGGTAGCTAAAGAAGAGAATGCTCGTGTTGCTAAGGCTATTGGTATCAATGCTAGTTACCGTATCACTACTGTTAAACCAGCAGGTACTACGAGTTTAGTCTTAGGTAGTTCTAGTGGTATCCATGCTTGGCATAATGATTTCTATGTTAGACGTATGCGTGTTGGTAAGAACGAACCTCTGTATGCTTACATGAAGGGTAAAGTACCAGACTTAATTGAAGACTGTGTACATAAGCCTCACTTAGAAGCAGTCATGAGTTTCCCACAGAAAGCACCCAAGGGAGCTATGCTACGGACTGAGAGCTACAAGGATTTACTAGAACGTGTACGTAGATTTAATCAGGAGTGGATTGGCAATGGTCATAACGAAGGGGATAACACACACAATGTAAGTTGTACTATCTCTTTGAAAGATGATGAGTGGGAAGAGTGTGGTGAGTGGATGTGGGATAACCGTGCTGAGTATACAGGTATCTCTGTGCTACCATACAACGGAGGAACATACCAACAAGCACCATTCACAGATTGTACAGAGGTTGAGTACCTCCAGATGTATAAACAGTTAGCTAAGATTGACTTAACCGAGGTAGTAGAAGGAGAAGATAATACAGAAGCTAAAGATAACCTTGCATGTAGTGGTGGTTCTTGTGAAATCTAACTAGGAGGGAAGAGAGGGGGAGAGTATCCCCCTTTATCTACTTGTAACTACCCTTACTGTTGTAACCCATCTCTCTCATTTTAGCCATAACAGCCTTAGTAACAATTCCTTTCTTAAATAGTTCACCAAGTTTCTCTGGATTGTTCCCTACTGTTTTGATAGCATACTCAGCTCTCTCTTCTAGAGACAGCCCCCTAACTATAGTGTCATAAGCAGAGACCCCTCTTGCTTTAGCTTTCCTATCAGCTACGTACCTATCCCTTAAAGCCTTAGCTAGGTTCACATCTGTCTTATACACTTCCCCTATCTTCTTACTAAACTCTTTAGGTGTAGCAGAGTCTAAGCCCATCTCCGTATAGATATCAGCAGTAGTTGGTTCTTTGTCAGCAGAAGGAATACTAATACGACCTTCTAACAAACTTAAGATATCAGAACCTTTTGTACCAGCTTCTTTTAAGACACCGATGATTCTATCTTGGTCATAGCCTAGCTTCCTCATACTACTTATATTCTCTAATACATTTTTCATGTTGGCAGTATAGTCAACTGAAGCTGCTTCGTATGCCATAGCCATTGCTTGTGGGCTATCCTCTCCCTTGTTCCTCATAGAGTTATAAGCACCAAAGGAATCCCTGCCAGCAAAGATGTTAGACCTAACAGTTTGTACTGAACGCTCTTCAATATCAAACTTATTGTTTCTCATACCTACTAACCTTAAAGCCATCTCTTCTCTAGTGAACTCTGGGTCTAAGCCCCTTTCAAATTCTCTAAACACTCCGGGTTCAAGGAGTTGATAGAGGACATGAGCGACTCTCTTACGAGTATTCACTACCTTGTCTGGGGAGTTAGAGATAGTTCTACCATACTCATCTCTGTTTGCTAGACCGTCAGCGACTTCTCTGAATACAAAGGAACCTTCACCTACAAAGTACTCAGACAAACCATTTGCTATATCACTTGCTGGGTCATCACCTAAGCCAGCATTAATAAGGTCTGCTATCATAGCATGGGGAGATAGGTAGGATAAGTTCATGTACTCTCCAGACTCACCATCCTCACTCATTTTAAAACTAAGAGATTTATCTTTATCCCAAGGAGCTACTACAAGGTTGTTTAATACTTTCTCTTTATCCTCAGTGACACCCTCCTTCTCGTTGAATGCTCTCCTTCCAGCTTCTGTTGCACCTACTACTGTAGCTAGAGAAGCAAGACGTTTAGCTCCCTCTAGTTTCATAGCAGCAAGGTTAGGTTTGTTTGTAATGCCTAACTCTTTCCCAAACGTACCCGTCATCATCTGCTTTGCTACCTTTACTTGGTTTGTAATATTTCTAGCAAACTCTAAAGTAAAAGAAGCAAACTGTGGCATAAAGCCTATACGAGAAAGAGTCTTAGCTGTATCATTTAACCTAGCGTAGTTCTGGAAGGTATCATTTGTTAGGTCAGCAGCTCTCTGTTTAATACTTTCACTATCCATATCAGGAAACAGCTTACCTACTACTGACCTGTTATGAACCCATACTTGGTATCTAGCAGCAGTATCTGTAGCAGAGTATGCCTTACCTACAGGTGCTAACTTCTCTCCGATAGCTGTAGAGATTTTACCTGCATCTAGTGTATCCCTAACATCAGAGGCTAAGATGTTAGCATTAGAAATACCAAACCTTTCCATGTCCCTCATGTCACTAAGCATAGCTTTCCTAGCTGCTGGGCTAGCTCCACCCACTAAGTCTTCTACTATATTAAACTCAGACAAAGCAAGTTTAAGACCTTTGAAGTAAGCCCTGCTAGGGACAACACCCATACCTAACATAGTAGCCATACCACCATACGCATTGACTGCGTAAGAGGAAGGGTTAAATAGAACCTTAGTAGCCTTAGCAACACCAGTGCCAGCAAACCAAAAGTCCTGTATACCTTCTAAGAGGTCATTAGCAGGTTTCTGTTCTCTAGCAAGGTAGTCTTTAATTAGAGACTTGTTGATAGCAGGTGGTACATGTAGCCCTGTATCTAAGTTACCACGTACTAGTAAAGGTATCCAATGAGCTGGTGCACCCTTCTCAGCGGTAGCTAGTCCTGCTTTCTGTAGGGTCTTAGCAATGGCAATATCACCAGCATTTCTCTCAACAATTCTAGATAGGGATTCTAGTGTACCTCTAATCCTCTCTCCCGGTTCTGTAATTTCTCCAAGGAACTCTCTCTCTGCAGGTCCAACGTCTCCCCGTTTTCTGAAGACACCCTCTAGGGCTTTGTGTTTGTTATCTCCACCTAAAGTTCTAGCAAAAGCACTACTATCTAATAGGTCTTGTACTTTCTTCTCTGCTGCTTCTGTACTACCTTCTCTTGCTGCAATCTCCTTAACTGCAGCAGCTCTCTGTTTTGCACTAGGTTCATATTTACTATCCGTAAACATCTTATACTCTCTAGTGTTGTAGCTTTTATCCCTGTAACTCCTTTTAACTATATCACTTAATATCTTTGTCTCCTCTGGAGTCATCTTCAGAAAACTATTCTCATCCAGTTGGTCTATCAAAGACAGTTGAGATTCAGACCTTAGCTTATCGTAGAACTTCAAGTCTGTTTCTACTAGAGTTCCTTTTAAAGACTTATCCATAACCCCTGTATCTAAAAACTTATCTACACTTGGAGCTATGCTTGGGTTCTTTTCTACAGCTTTTGAGATACTTCTACCTAGCCTAGACCCAGCAGCTATATTACCCTTAGTAAGGTTTGAGTGTTTAATGATTAAGTTTTGTACTTCTTTACCAAGAGTGATAGAAGGAAGCCAGCTAGCAAAGGTTGTTTGAAACCAATTCAGTCCACCTGATTCTTTCCTTAAGAGTTCTTCAGCCTCAGCAACTTCCTTAGCCTCATTAGCCAATACTGTTTTCTTCGCTACCTCCCCTACAGGCATGTCAGTTAACTCTGCTAGTTCTTGACGAGTAATAACTCCCTTCGCAACTAACTCATCAATCTCTGCAGGTGTCTTACCCTCAATCTTTTTAGCAGCCTTAGAAGAAAACCAACCACTAACAGATTTAGCAATCTTAGGGGATACAGCACCTAACGCTCCACCGAATGCAGTACCAGCTAGACCACCTGTAAGTAGTTCTTCAGGAGTAGGCATTCTACCTTCATCTATTGTAGCACGAGCTGTTGTATCACTAACACCAATAGCAGCTCCCTTGAGTGCTTGGTCTTTAGCAGAGGCAGCTATTAACTGTTTAGTTATGACAGTACCCTTAGCTATGCCCTGTAGAGCCTTGCTAGCAGGTATTAAGTTAGCAGCACCTGCTACTAAAGCCCTGCCCCATGAAATGCCTTCAGCACCCTCTATCTCTTGTGCTGCGATGTTACCTGCAACACCACCAGCAAAGGCAATAGGGAGGTAGCCAATACCAGTAGCAGCTCCTGCAACTTGTGCACCTGCACCAATAGCAACTTCAGCAGCTAGACCTTTAGCTATGTCTCCACCAGAGGGAGAGTTAGCTTCATCGGGTAGAGTGGCAGCTATCTCATCAATCTCTATCTCTGAGAGAGGAGCAGATGTCTCTACCTCTTTACCCCTAATGGTATATATAGGCATTAATTACCCCTTACAGTATATGAGGTCCCACTTGCAGTAGACTTAGAATTACCTGTACTGATTTTTTTATTACCGTTAAGAGAGTCTCTATATAACTGCCATAGCTGTTTGTCTTTCTCTATTGCAGTACCAGTAACCCCACTGAAGGCTCTAGCATAGTCTCCCGGTTGTGTCTTACGAAGCCACGCATCTCTCTCTTCTCTAGTTGGTTCTGCAGGAGGTGTGTCAACTTTACTGGTAAAGACATCAAGACCTTCTACTTTTTGTGATGCTGTTGGGTCTTGGGCTTGTGCTCCCTGTGGATTAAATGTGCCCCGACCTGTTGCTAACTCATTTCCATTAGCAGCTACAGGTTGTTCAGCTGCAACCGCCCCATCAGTATTGGGGTAGATACTCTCCCACATTGATGCAGCCCATGCACTTGTATCTTCCCCAGTCACTTTATTAACACTGTTATCGGCAATAAATTGTATCCTCTGCAATTCTAGGTCTTGTGCCACTTTAGTTTTTATTTCTGCATCATTTACCCTAGCTGCTGCCATCTCTGGAGAGTCCCCCGGAGTCTTAAATTTATCTGCTAGTGCACCTCCTAGAAAGGTAGCTAGTGTATCCACTGCGTAGTTCTGCCCAGCATACTCATTACCAGAAGCACGGCTTCGTTGGTAAGAATCTTGCAGTAAGGAGTATTGTCTATCTCTTGTCTCTCTCTGTGCTCTAAGTATATCTTGTACTGTTTGTCTAGCCATTGTTATTTTCTCCCTAGTAGGTTATAATCCACACGAAGGTAACCATCACTACCCTCAGACACTACATCAGGGAATATCTTCATAACCTCTTGAGCAATAACTCCTGTAGGTTCGGTCTTATCTAATCCTAGCCCTTTAGCTAAATCATTCCAAATCCAAGTGTACCAAGACACCCCATTAGCATCTGTATTAATTTTCTGTAGGTCTTCTTTTAGTCTAATATCTGAAGGTGGTACTGGAGCCATCATGTAAGCACTACCTAAAGTAGCAGCAGCCCCTAAGAGACCACCCTTACCACTACTCCTCTGTTGTGGCTGTGGGGTAGCTCCAGCTAGCTGTGCACCTGCCATAGCAGAGTTTGATAAAGCTCCAGACCTAGCCTGTTCAACAGAAAGACCTTGGTTGATTAGATTCATCTCCATATCTGAGACACCAGTGCCTTGACCCATGAGACCACCAGCACCACCTAATAGGTTTTGTAGGTATTGTTGTTGTGCACCTTGATTCAACCCGTAAGCACCACTAGCAATACCAAACAAACCTTGTTGTTCAGCTAGAGCTCTCTGTCTAGAGTCAGCACTAACACCAGCTAAGGTTTGTGATTGTGCTCTACCTAACCCGAAAGCATCAGGGCTAACCATACCACCACCCTCACCTGCACCAACACTACTACCAGATAACATCAACCCCATACGACCACTACCAAAAAGGTCATTCTTTAGGTCTTGTCTTTGTTGTGCAAACTGAGGTTCTAATAACCCAGCCTGTTCTGTGTAGTAGTCTTTAGCAGCAGCTCTAGGGTCATAGTCAAACGCAAAGTCAGCTGGTCTATCCTTGATAGCTGTTAGTAGGTCTGGTTGAAGTCCTAGAGCCCCTTCGTAACCAGCCTCACCTAACGCTGCGATAGTTGGGTCAAGAGATACATCAGCCCCAAAGCCACCATCAGCAGTCTTAGTACCAGTAGTAGTACCTGTTGAGGTTGTTAGAGAGTAGGGCTTAAACTCTACACCTGCTAGGGGTTGAGCAGGGGCTGGAGCTCTAGGCTTTTTACCCTTACCACCACCACCATACAAGATAAAACCACTATCCTCAAACCAAGGCATAAATACCTTAAAGTAAAAGGGCTCTAATAAGTCTACTAGTATTTCTTTAATCTTCATGTTAATCTGTCTCCACTGGCAATTCATAAAACGTAAATCTGGATTTGTATCCATCTTCCTTAAATACTTTACCCCAACCAACCCTACCATAAGACTCTATGATGTCACACCCGTTAGCCTTTGCAAACTCCTGTATGTCTTTTAGCATAGGTGCTTTCCACAATGGTAAGTTTTTACCCCCTGTAAAGTGCATGACTAGGGCTCTGGTCTGTGGGTAGTCTGTTACTTCTGTGATAGAAAAACCTAGTACCTCTTCCCCCTCATGGGCTAACCAGAATTGTTGGTTACCTTCTTTATATCCTGTTCTAATATCATTGGTTGTGAACCTACCGTAAGTATATTCAGCAGCCACTTCCATAAAGGGTTTTACTTTAGACCAAATACTATCTATATCTTTGGGGCGTATGTATGTTATTTCCATTTAGGCTGTTCTCTTCCACATATACACTGAAATGTAAGGTTGCATGATATTATGAGCTGTACCACCACCCACTGCACTTGAAGTTCTTGTTGTTAAAGTTCCTGGTGTGCCTGCTCCAGAACCTCCTCCAACACCCTGTGTTGTATCTCTAATAGCTGTTGTATGACTATGGCTTGGAAGTTCCTCTACTGTTAAGGTGTGGGTGGAAGCACCCCCTGTACTCTCTACAGGATAAGTGCCGTCAGCACTAATAAGAACTCTACCTTCCCCAAAAGCAACCCAAGTACCTACCCCCAAAAGGGTGGCTGGGTTTGTACTAACAACAGCAGTGTAGATAGAACCGACAGGATACGTATGCCCATTAATATTAGCTTTAGTAAACTGTCCCTGCACAAAAGCAGTTGTAGCTATTTGAACACTGTTAGTCCCTACAGCCGCTGTTGTGGATGTAGGTGTACCCGTAAGTGCAGGGGAAGCTAAGTCTGCTTTTAAGTTACCAGCCGTAGTTACAAAAGCTGTAGTAGAAAGTTGAGTAGTATTAGTACCTAGGGGAGCTGTTGGAGCTAAAGGAACTCCCGTCAATGTAGGTGATAAGGTGTTTGCCTTTGTACCTACAGCAGTTTGAATAGCATTGAACTCATCGTTAATCTCTGTACCACTAACAATCTTTAAAGGGTTCCCTGTAAGTAACCCATCCTTTACTGCAAAATCCGTACTCTTTATATAGTTTGACATATTTAGATTACCCTACCTAATTTAACATAAACATCTAATCGTTGCACACTGAATGGCGCACCATTAATCTCTGCTTCAATACCAGCTTGCAGTACAACACCGCTACCACCTGCTGGAGCCCTTACATTCTCTATCCTAGTGCCACCACTGTACTCTGCAATATCATACTCAGCTGAACTGAACTCATAAATAGTACCAGTTGTTGAAAGAACAAAGGGGTACGAAGTGTAGTTCTCAGAGTAGTCTACCCCTACCTTAACAACAAAAGTCTGACCCTCTGGTGCAATAAGAGTTGTACCTACCCTTTTGATTACCTTAGTGTTAGCACTCTGTCCTAAGTCTGAGTGGTTAGTAAAGTAACTAAACCTATACCCAACACCATTATCTTGATAACCAAAGTATTCCGCTATACCATTCTTCTGTGTAGTCAGTAGCTTCTTGTTAAGGCTATCATATAAGTATGACGTATGGTCTGTATTATTCCATGTAGTAACTCTAAAGGAGCCATCCTCTAGTACAGCTTTAGTATTAAAACAATATACAGCTTTAGCACTAGGGAAAGCAAGTAGATAGAATGCTGAGGTTGGTGAGTATACTGCTTTGATTTCTTGTGGGTCTGCAGTACTAGCTACCAAAGAAGCTAAGTCATCCCTTACATTCCTAGAGATATCTCTAAGAGGTTGAGACTTCTCTTGAATAGTTCTTCCTAAACTCCTAACACCTGTACTGGATAAGAATAAGATATCAGTACCTGTACTCTTAATACTATCCCTAGAGATACAACCAATACCCTCAATTGTCTCTACTAACTGTAGGGTAGTTACATCAAAGCTACCTTGGAAGGAATCATTATCTTTAAATATAACAATAGAGTTCTTACAGAATACAATCAAAGCACCGTTGTGTGCTCCTAAGCCTACGATAGTATCACTGTTAGTACTGAATGTACCTGCAATGTTAAGGGAGCCAGCACTACCAGAACCCCACTTAGAGCCATCTAGTAAATCTGAAAAGTATACAGTAGTCTTATTAGTCGAGGTATCAGCAGCCCACAACCTTCCATAAGCGGAAAGAACGGCATTAGCTTTTGGAGCAGCTCCAGTAAAGCCAGATTTAGTTTCGATAGTTTTGAATTCACTGAGGGTTGTTTCGTTTGTATAGTATAAAGGTTTATAATCTCTTTGGAAGAAGTATGCACTGTCGTTTAAGGTGGCAGCTTGCCAACCCCCTGCGACTACCGTGTCAGTTGTAGTGGGGGTTATGGTTACTAAATCTTCATACCCCTTAAACAGCTTAGTACTATTCCAAGATAGGTAAGTGTTTGTACCTGCAAGGTCTATAAAGTTGTGAGCCCCAAGTAGGTTTAACCCTACGTTGTCACCAGCTACTGTATCTTTTTTACTTGTACGATAAGCCCAACCCTTACGAGAGCCTAGCCTACCGTACTTATCTATAAGACAGTTATGAGCTTGTAATGCAAATCCTTCTTGCAAGGTAACTCCAGAGTCTTGAGTGTTTAACCCAAGAAACCCCGGAGCTTCTAATGTCATTGGTTGTAATGGTTTAGCCATAATTATCTTGTACTCACTATTCCAGTAGTTTCTTCTAAGGTAAGGATAACACCTACTCCTGCAGCTCCAGCACTTCCCTCGATTGTATCCCCTGCTTCTAGGTATGTAAAGTTACCATCCCCTAAGATTATATGCTCTCCTGCTGTCAAAGACTTAGACCCAAGTACCTCAACGATTTGTTCTACATCAGCGTTACTTGTATTCTTACGAGTGGCTCTTACTTTAATAATAACATCACTAGTTGTACTACCTGCTGAGTTAGCAGCAAAAGCCATCAACCACTTAGTATTAGTATTCGAGGGTACTGTATAGAGTACTTCATTTGAAGTGGCTAGAGAGGCTTTAAATACGGACCTTGCCCTCATGCTGAGTACCACTCTGTTTCTTCTATGTGCTTGGCAGAGTCTAGAGCTACTGAATCCCCTAACGCTTGTTGAGCTTTACTGAAAGCAGAGCTAGAAGATACACCACCATCCTCACCACGTTCTTCAATTGCCATAGCGTAGGCTAGTAGTTCTACTGGTTTGTTTGGTACGACTAGAGTGTCAGAGTCTCCAACTAACTCTTGATTTCTTTGAATGATATTAAATCTCAAGTCATAGACTCCATTAGGGATAGGGTAAACATCTACTTGAGTATCCCCATCTGAAGAGATACCGTTAAAGCTATAAAACCTAGGAGACCCCTTCTCAGGAGTACTAGCTAGGAAAAGTTTATTAAACTCATGAGCAGTCTTATACTCCATAAAGAAGTTATCAGTATCATTAAGAACATCTAAGACTGTTAGGTTGTTTTGAGTACCATTTAATTCATAAGCAAAGATATCGTCTACAGTAACAGCCGATAGAGTATTCCTTAAACCAGACCAGTTCCAAGAAGCTTCTACTAGCTCCTTTGCATCATTAACTAAATAAGATAATAAAGAGGAATATGTTGTTTCTAATACAGTACCAACTGTTCTTTCTCTTAATCTAGTTAGTAGTTTGTTTACTATTTCTAAGTGAGTCATTTAAATTCCTATATATTATATCATATTTAGACAAGTTTGTCAAGGTTTATTTTTATTAAGATGCTTTTGCTATTTGAGAACCAAAGTAAAACTCTACTATTAGGGAGCACCAAGAAAAGATTTCATCAAACTTATATAGACCCTCTACTTTTACCATCTCTATTGTGTCACTAGCTTTAAAGAGTCCTAAGAAAGAGAACCCCTCTCTAATAACAGGGATAGTAGTATCAACACCAAAGACTCCTGCTAGGGGGTAGACTGCTACCATACCTAAGATAACAAAGATTAGTACACGTCTGTTAAGAGCTGCCATAGGGCTCTCACGGTTCGATTGAGCTCTAGCTTTACCCATGATACCAGATTTAACAGACATAGCCTCTAGCATCATCTTATGTGCCTCTGAAGCCTGTTGTGACTTGATAGCAGATAGCTTCATTAGGAAGCCCAAAAGAATAGGGGCTACGTTTGCTATAAAAGAAATCATCTTGTTAATGCCTCCAGTAAACCTACGTTATCTATTACATAAAATGCTAGCCCACCAGTTGCTAACCATTTAATTTGGTTAAGGCTTGCCTTGATTGAGTCTAAGTCATCATCCATTCTATCTAGCTTGTTGTAGAAGTGTTGGATGTCTCTAGTATGTTCTTTAAGTGTAGTTTCCATAACCGCGCAGTCGTGTTCGTTCATTGAAGGTTAGCCCTTTGGATATTTATTTTTAACCGCTGTAATAGCATCATCAAGAGTTGTTGTGCCATTTAGTCTATCCCAGTAAGCCATGTCGTTTTGCTCGTTCTGGGTAGGGTATGCTAAGGCTCTTTCTTGTTTGTAAGCGTTTGGATTAACCCAAGCATCTACTAATGAGGCATCTATAGTTACTTGGTTGCCTTCGGAATCCTTTGCTCCTGTGCTATCATCTATTGAAACAACTGTGGGATACAAAGCGTATATAGCATCATGATTCATACTGAAATCTCCATAACTGTAATTGTGCTGGCTAGGCGCAGACCGTAGTTAGTGTTACTGTCAAGCTGTGAGCGATTAATGTAGAAAGTCGTGTTGTAAGAAGCTCCTAGAGTACCTTGTAGTTTATAAGTGGTGGCACTTGTGGTTGCTGGAGAGTCTAAAAAAGTGCCAGTCAAGTTTGCACACTCTAAAGTATAAGGGGTTCCCGCAGTCCTAAGACCAGTTGAGGATTGCAGGCGGCTTCCCACTAAGTCTCCTACCCCAAGTGCTGTAGCACCTCTCATTAGTCTTACGTGATTTGTAGCTGCTGCTGCTACATGGACTGTATACATAACTAAAATCTTACTTGTAGTAGAGGATGGTGTTATTGTTACAGTTAAGCCTGCCAAGTCTACAAACGTATTGGTGCTTGCTGAGGTAAAACTTGAAGCATCTGTTTTAACGGTTGACACAACCTGCAACACTTTACCAGCATTACCTGTATCAAAGTTATCACTCCCCCTGATTTCACTAGCCATTATGCTAATCCTTCAACTATGGCTTTTAGCTCATCCACAGTCTTGCCATCAACAGTGGCTGTCATATCTCGTAGAGTTTTCTTACTCGCTACGATAGCCGCTGTGTTACCATTAACTTCAACTGCCCGTGTGTAGTCTACATCGAGTGCTTCTAGTAATGGCTTGCGGTAGACTCTGATAGCCTCTTTAGTAATTTCTGTTGCTTTAGTGTTATTTACTGTAATTGTCATTTTATTTGTTCCTTTTATCTAAAAATCTGTACATTGCCAAAAGTGCAATCTGTCCAAGAGGAGTTCCCAATATGCCCTAGTCGTAAAGCAGATGCTGTTGGTACGGCAGAGTTATCACGCACCGTTAAGTCCCCCCAGCCAGTACCTGCACTGCCCACACTACCGAGACCTGATACGCTATAAGAGGCATCTACCATTGCAGTAGTGAAATTAATTGTGTAATCACCCACGGCGTTATCAACAATTGAGCTGACATTATATGAAGCTCTAATCGCAACAGTCCCTGTGCCATTAAAATTCACCCATGCAGAACACAATCGAGTAGTTACATCAGCACCACCCAGATTAGGGATAGCACCTGTACTCGTCTCAAAGTTATCGGATACTACTGCGGCAGCCATTACGCTTTCACCAACCAGCTAGATACATCTGTCTCTTCCCATGCGTTGCGGAATGTTCTGTCAGAAGGTACATCAGCTGTGGCTACGATTTTATACTTAGCTCCTACTGGTACATCCTTGATGCAGAACTCTGCTGTTACGTTATCTGCTGGGACGATGACTCCAATTGAAGCACCGTTGTCGTTTGTAATTAAAATTCTTTGTGTCATTTTATTGCTCCTAATTAGCGGAAGAAAGAAAAACTAGCTTGCGGAGGGTCGGCAAAGGCGAACGATGCACTCAATGTAATAATTCTAACAAGACTGCTGGTTCTCGGAGTTACATCTTCATAAGTTCGGAGACTATAATGATTGCCTCCCCCTAAACATCCTGCAACCGTGTAATTAGCATCGACCATTGCCGTTGTAAAATTAATTGTATAATCCCCAGCGGCGTTGTCAGTAATGCTTGAGATATTATAAGAAGCCCTAATAGCTACAGTCCCAGTACCATTAAAGTTCACCCAAGCCTTACACACTCTCGTATTGTTTACATCTACCAGCTCATCTGTGTTTAGAGTGGTAGCCCCTTTTGTTAATGTATCTACTGTTAAATTACTAGCCATATTAAATTACCACCCATCTGCCGTTAACTGTTACTGTGTATGTATCTGCGATTGTAATGTCCCCAATGGACATCCCATTAGTGCCTACAGGAATAGTAATGTTCTCACTGATAGTCTGTGCGTTTGTTCGGATAATGCTGTTAGTACCGAGGCTAGGGCCACCACCTGTAACTGTATCCCAAGAAGCAGCTGAACCATCAGTGGTTAAGAACTTACCTGAGTTTCCTGTTTGTGTTGGAAAGGTATCTCCAGCAGCTCCATCAGCTCCATCAGTACCATCAGCACCAGCAGGTCCTGTAGGCCCTGTAGGTCCTGTAGGTCCTGTAGGACCCGTAGCTCCTGTAGGTCCTGTAGCTCCCGTAGCACCTGTAGTACCAGTAGTCCCTGTAGCTCCAGTAGCGCCTGTAGGAAGCCCTAAACTTAATACACCTGTACCTGAACTATAACTAGAAGTAGAAGAGCCTCCAGCAGCGACTGTAGTGGTTGCTGTAGTTAAGGCTGTTAACTCGCTTGCACTAGCAGCTGCTGCAGTAGCAGAGGTACTCGCTTCCCCAGCTTTAGTGGTAGCGATACCTGCTTGAGTAGTTGATGTACTTGCTGAAGTACTTGATGAGGTAGCGCTAGTGTCTGCGTTAGAAGCTGATGTACTAGCCTCCCCAGCCTTAGTAGTAGCGATACCTGCTTGTGTTGTGGCTGTACCTGCTGAAGTACTTGCTCCAGTGGCACTTGTAGCTGCATTTGATTCTGATGTACCTGCAGCGCTCTCTGACGCACTTGCGTTCGTAGCTGAGGTACTTGCATTGTTTTCGGAAGTTAACGCGTTAGAGGCGCTTGTAGATGCCTCTGATGCCTTTGTAGTAGCTGTAGTTGCTTTAGTTGTTGCTGTACTTGCTGAACCACTTGCATTTGTTTCTGAGATTAATGCTTCATCTCTATACCTTTGAGCATCTGCTGAAAACCCAGCTACTTCATCTCTTGTTACACTTGTGGATGAATCGCCAGACCCACCAGAACCTCTATAAATTGCCATGTATATGTAACCCTATTTTGAAGTTGTTGTTAAAGATATAAAGATGAAGCAGGTAAGAGTTTCTCTCACCCACTCCAAGCTAACTAACTATTATCTAGTTAGGCACTGCAATAACTAAACCAGACTCTGCTCTAAGAACAGCTGTACCGTATAGGGTATCAGATGTAAATAGATTTGCTAAGTACTCTTGTTTGTACTGAGTTTGTGAACGTACACCAATTTGCTCTGCTAACACTAGAGCATCTTTGTGACCTAACACAGCACCACGAGTATCTACAGCAGAAGCTGAATTATCAGCAGCAGTTTCTACTACAGGACAGTTGCTTGATACATATACATCAACACCGTATAGTGAACCAATTTTACCGTTCTGAACACCGCGACCATCAACGAAGTCACTAGATTGGTATCTATCAATACCCATAATAGTGTTACGTACTGAAGGAGGGATAACCAAGAAACGACCATCCATAGGTGTATCATTGTCATCTAACTGTTGAATAGCACCACGTAGGGCTAAGTCAGTAAACAAGTCAGTAGCTGCTACAGTATCTACTGCATAAGCAGCAAGACCATTAGCACCATCAACATAGAAAGAGTTGCTGTGCGTGTAGTCTGAACCATCGCCATCACCAAATGATTTACCCAAAGCAAACAAATCATTATCAACTTGTTTAGCTAGGGCATAGCCAGCATCATCTGTGTAGAATTTACGTAATGATGCAAGAGCTTGAGTCTCTGCAATGTCTTCAATCAAACGAGAGTACTCGTAATGTTTGTTGACAGTTACAGTAACTTCAGACTCTGTAGCAGCGATTAGTGATACTTGAGCTGATGCTGTTTTTGCTGATGCACTACCACGAGTTGGTTTAGGGATATGTAATGTATCACCCTTTTTACCAGTCATAGGCATGCGGTTAACGAGGTTAGCTAAAACCAAGTTTGATTTATAGGCTGCTACAATCTCATCACTCCATAGTTCTGGGATGAAGGTTGCTGCAGTTGTTGTTGTTACATGTGAAGTTCCTAGTGCCATTTTAAAATACCTTTATAATTAAGAAGTTGTGTTATCTTACCCTCTTCTCAGCGTATGCTTTTGTTATCTCATCGGATAACTCAAGATACCGAGCAGGGTCATTTTGCATTAAATTAATAATATCAGAACGTCTGTACAGTTTCCTTGATTTGGTCTCACCTGAGCCAGTAGCAGAACCTGTGGAAGCAGCTTTACGCTGTTGTTTCCTATTGGTATCTTCATTTTGGGTAGAGTCTTTTATAACTTGTTGTCTCTCTTTCCAATTTGATAAGAGTTCATTAGCAGAATCATAATCAAAGCCTGAGTGCGCTCTTTGAAATAACTCTAGTCTAACTTTTGAATCCTTAACCCAACTAACAAAGGCTTCATTGTTTACCACCTCTAAATAATCGGGATGATTATCAGTAAGTTTAGTAGTAATGTCCTGTTGTTTTAGGGCTTGCTTAATTTCCTTCAGCTCTTTTGCTTGCTCGCTGTTCTCAATTGAGCGTTGGATGTACTCTTCTGGTTTGTCAAATAAATCTAAATCTTCTTGCTTAGGTTTGCTTTCCTTGTTCTTGTGGGTTGTTGCTGCAAGGTCGTCCTTTACATATTTGTCAATAACACTACGTAAGTCACCTAACTCATTACCTTGTCTGCTGATATGTTTCTCAGCTTCTTGGTGCATCCTAATAACTTCAGGGATAGATTTGCCTGAGTACTTCTGCAAAGCTGGGTCTGGTGGTGCTTCTTCTTCTTCTGAAACCTCTTCATCTACTTCAGGAGAATTGTCTGCTTCTAGTGCAGAGCCTCCATCCATATCTTCAAATGTCTCACTAGTGTTACTAACCTCTTCTGTTTCAAGGTCTGCTTCTTGCTCTTCAACTAAAAATTTTGCTGCCATTGTATTAACTCCGTACTTATAAAAGTATTATGGATTATTGATTACGTGAAGCGCCCTCATGTTTCCTTGCCCACTTTATAGATTCCCCGGGAAAATCCCCAGAGATAGCATCTAACTTACAAGCAACAGGAGAGATTATCTTCACCGCTTTTTCCCCACAAACCTCACACTCTACAGACTCTATTGTTGTGTCTATAAAACGCTCAGTTGTGTGGCCTTCTTCGCATTTAAAATCAAACATTCTACGAGGCAAAATCATTCTCCTGTTCTTCAGAGATTATTTGGTCGTAAGCAGCTCGAGTATTAAACTCAAAGTTCGAGATGTTCTTCAGAATGAAAAGTTGTCCCTGCACATGTCGCAAGTGTTTCTCATCTTCCAAACCCTCTATACTGAAACTTTCTAAATTCTCTTTGATAGTGGTTGTAAATAATTCCCAACCCTCTGTAGCAAACAGATTAAAAAAAGTTTCATAGTATTTTTCATCTTCTAGATTCATTTATGTTTACTTTCTGCCCATCATCTGCATCTGTGCAATAACTTCATTGGACTCTACATCTGCGGCTTTAATGAGGTTGCCCTCTTCTTTAATTTTAAGTTCAGCAATCTTAACAGCTTTCTCAAAGTCATCTACAGGAGTGTTCTTAGACATAGCAGCGATACGTCTTGTCTCTTCCTCGAAAGGTAAGAGCTGAGTCTCAACATTATTCTGTTGTACTCTTGATTGAATCTCTGCTGCTTCTATTTGAAGTTTCTGTACTTGAGCTTGTGCTAGTTGTAACTGGAGCATTAACTGTTGTTGTTGAGCTTGCTCTTGTTGTTGAGCTGCTTGTTGTTTCTCAGGAGTATCTGCATTAGCTGCTTTAAGGGCTGTTAGGATAGCCTCTCTGTTCGTAAGGTTCATAGACTCTACAATAGACTCTACTAGCATTGGATACATTGGAGAGTCAGCTGGCATAGTTTGTAACAACTGAACTAACTGAGTAACCTCATACTCCCTAGCAATAATACCTAAAGAGTTAGATGCAATGAATTTGTAGTCCTGTACTGGATAAGTCTCAGGGTCAAACTGCATGTATCTATAGATTGCTTTATGGATAAACGGTACAAGGAAGTTCTCTTGGAAGTTTAAGAGAGTTCTCTTATGCCTCTTGATAACAGCACCTAATGCCATTGAGATACCAGAAGCAGTTGCCTCTCCACTCAACGCACCTTGGAAGCCTACAGTATCTACAGCACCTGTTGCTTGCTGTACCATGTTCTGTAGCTGTTGTCCCTGTGCAAAAGTAATCTGGTCCACTGCACCAAACTTAAATGGTTGTAGGATTTCTGAAGGGTTACCGTTAGTAAGGAATGTCTTGCCCGGTTTAATATCGAACTTAGCACCTCTAGGCATACGAGAAGCATCAATAGCCATCATAGGGTGTACTGTTAGTGCTAGCGCATCAATACGAGCTCTAAGCTCTGTATCTAGTGCTTTCTGGCTATTATAGCCCTTCTCACAGACACCACGACCCCAGAACTTACTAGGCACTGTATCCCATTGGAATGCTACGATAGGTCTATCCTGCATCATAAACGGGTTAGCTTCTATTTTTAAGATAGTTTCCCCGTTAGCAATGATAACAATAGCTTCTATATAAGATTCATCGTTATCAACCTCATCAGGGAATAGTGATTCTAACTCCCCCTCTTCTTCATTCTCCATCTCAGCTTCAAATAAGTTCTTAGGAACTAAGCCGTAGTACTTAGTAAGACGTACTCTGTTGTCATCCTGATAGCTTGTGTCTTGGTCTGCTTCTAGCTTGTCGTCTGTAGGAGCTCTGTCAATCTCTACATCTCTGTAGATACCATTATCAATATCAATCTGTACTTGATGTGCAGGTACAAACATATCTGTAGCACAACCAAGTGCCTCTTCAATGCTTGATGCTACTGGGTCAATCAAGAAGTTCTGAGGGAGGATAGGTCTTAGCTTAACGATAAACCTTTCTCTTTTGTTCACACCTACAGCTTGCATAGCACCATCCATCACTGGCTGGCTAGCAGGTGTATACTCTGTAACCTCATCTAGGAATACTTCACCGATACCTGTACCGTAGACAGCACTGTTGATGAGCACTTCACTGATAGAGCTTCTAGCTTTAGCAAACTGCATGTCTTCTTCGAGTTGCTTTTTAACTAACTCGATATCCATCTTTTCATTATCTTGGAAGTCATCGTGTAAATCAAACCACTTACCCCGACCGAAGGTCGCTTCTTCAACTTCTGCAACAGAAGACTCTACTGCTTGTTGTAAGGCTGGCGTAATAATGCGAGAGCGTTCTGACTTTCTCTCTTGGTCTTCAGCTGCCCAGATACCTCTCCAGAGTCTATAGTACTCTTCATGGTCTAATCGATAGTTAGATTCGTAGTGGTCTCTCCAAGAGTCACACTTCTCCATCACCCATTGATTTAATTCCAGATTATCCAGTTCTTTCATTTGCATCCTTTTAAACTATTTATTAGTAGCCAGCTGTGATATCTATTGGTTCGTACTCATCTACTTCAAAGTCATACGCATAAGTCACCAGAGCCAGCTGGTCTATGTAGGCTAATGAGTCAATTAAGTCATCATGCACTAGCGGGTTGGGGAATTGAAAGAGCTCATCTAAGAACTCCACATTCCAATCTCCTTCCGCTAGCTTGATAGTCCCGTGTTCAAACTTACCTTGTAAGGCAGACACTATCCTATCAGTTTTCTTTCTATTACCGTGAGTTAACTCTACTACCCTAAAGAACCTACCCTGCTTCTTCATCATATCCGTAAGGGGTGACATCACTGCCTGCCTAGCAATACCCTTCTCTATACCTACAGAGATTGGCTGGTACTTAGCAACAGCACTGAATATCTTATTGACAGTCTCATCAAAAGTCCACCTACCGAAGATAATATCTTCTACGTACCAACCATCCTCATTTACTTTAACTATCGAGATGGCTGTGTTATCTAATCTTTTATGCTTTGTCTTTGCTTTACCTACTTCTTCAAAACCAGCCAAGTCAATGGCGATGTAGTACTCTCCAACTTTAGGGGGCTCCGCTTCAAAGGATACCCACTCTTCCTTAAATATCTCACTACCCATAGCTTCAAAGGAAGCCATAAACTCTTGTCTAAACGCATAAGAAGACATAGAACTCTTTGCTAGGTTAATCTCCTCTGGGTCTAGTAGAGGGTTATCATACGAAGTAAAGTGCCAGCCCTCATACGTTTCATCCTCTCCTAAGTCTGCATATTTGTACAAATCGTAGAAGTGATTTCTGCCCATAGGAGTACCGATAAACAGTGCTTCCCCCTTTTGGTCGGCAAGGGCTGGTCTTAAAATCTGTTCCCAGACTGATGGTTTCATATCTGCATACTCATCCATCACTAGGTACTTCAAACTAACACCACGCATAGTCTCTGGTCTATCAGCTCCCTTTAGGGAAATAGTAGCACCATTGATTAACGTAATCTGTAAATTGTTAATATGACTAGACTTGATAACTGGATGAGCTAACTCTAATAGAGTCTGCCAAATAATATCCCTAGCCTGTCCCTGCGTAGGAGCAACGTAAAATACATTACCCTTACCTGACTGTAAAGCATTAACGATAAGGAGCCAAGCAGCTAGTCTGGACTTACCAGTTCGTCTACCTGCGGCTACCACTTTAAATCTTGTCTTGCTCTCCCACACCTCTTGCTGCCAAGGTAGGAGTTTAATGTTTAGGTCTGTGCTACTCACTTACTCTTCTAATCTTTTAATATACTTACTCAGTGTTTTATACCTAAAAGTCTCCTTACCATCACCCCAAGGAACGTAAGACTTTCTTGTTGTATCTAAAGCTGCTATTAAATCTTCGTTTGTAACATCAGGGTTAGATAGTGCTTCCTTAACAGGTGAGACAAGTGTCCCTGTTGTTACAGCATTACCTGTGTTTATATTGTCAGAGTACCTAGTTAGTTTAGTTTCACTATTCGAGTTCCACCCACCACCCCAATGTTTTAAACTCATCAAGATACTAATACCTTTATTATTTAAATTTGGGTAGTCTTCCTTAAATTTTATTCCATCATCCCTCGACCTGTTTGCTAGATTAGTAGAGACTATATCAAACTCTGTTTCGTTCATTCTATTCTCTGGCAGAAACCTGTCATCAGTTAAAACTGCTGCCGTTCCTGCTGTCCATGCACCTATAGATTCCATATAGTCTAATACACGTGCAGGAACCCCAACAGCTTCCATATCCTCTCTAGTCTCCCAGGCTGAATCTAACCCTTGTGCGACAGTAACACCAGAGCCACCAGTAGGCTTATGAGCAAAAGAAGTATTCCTATAATTCCCTTCATACTCTTTTAAGTTCTCTGCGTATTGGTCTACAATAGGCTTAAATAAGTCCTCCTCTACTGGAGCTGGAGTCTCTGTTGTAGCAGTCTCTGCTGGTGCTCCTACTAAAGCTGGTTGAGGTTGC
>TARA_R110000751_G_scaffold107645_11_pt1 | contig 29324 bp, 24 predicted proteins | sample TARA_R110000751 | Tara Oceans TARA_R110000751 (sample SAMEA4398001) | marine metagenome | biome: Polar Biome; feature: [MES] marine water layer (ENVO:01000295) within the mesopelagic zone...; material: water (ENVO:00002006), including particulate matter (ENVO:01000060) such... | reverse complement strand
CATCCGGGGGCAGCGCCGAGCAGGCGGTTCAAATCGAGCGGTTACCCCATCGCACCCGCGGATGATCAGCAAAAATGGTATCGCTCTGATCGCCGGCGCGTGAAAAAATGCTCACGGAATAACCGCTTGCGAGCAATCGTGTGCCTATGGCCGTGCCGATAAAGCCCCGCCCGCCAATGATCGCAATTCTCATCGTTTCACTTCAGGCGTATGGGTGGTGGCCAGCGCTCCAGCCGGCCCGTTGGCAGCGAGCAAACCGATCAAACGCTCCATCGCATGCAGCATTGTGCCATCATAGGGCAGGGGTTCATCCGGGTAGTCATGCCAATTCAGGTCCAGATTGAGCAGAGGCGCAATCAACCCGCTTTTTGCCCAGAACATCGTGCCGACCGGAAAGAGAAAATACTTTGGCAAAGCCGACAGGCCCAGCTTGCGCGCGATCGGCTTGGCAGGCGCAAGGCTTGACTGCCATCCCACAATATTCGGGTCCTCGGGAATCACCATCTGCAGGGAGCGACTTTGGTCCATTACCGACAGCAAACGGTCCATCATCGCACCGGAAAATGCCCCGCCGAGGAGATTTTCGAAGTTCAGATTGCGCCAGTCATCTGCAGTCTCAGACCCAAGAAACGTGGCACTCTTCTTTGTATGAATGTGTCCTATATAGTCATAGGCTTCGACAAGATCGGCGCCGAATGCGGTGATGAACGGTCCGATATCACGGCCCCGATTCGGTGTGATTGTGATCTTTGCGACCTCGCCGCTATAGGCTGAAAGGCAGCGCAACGCCTCTTCTTCAGCAGTTTCACTCGGTACGCTGACAAAAAGATCCGGTCTTATCTGATTGCGCTGAAGACGCGAAACAATCTCTTCAAGCAGGTTAGGATAGTAGGCGTGAATGTGGAGAGCGACTTTCGCGTCATTGCCGATATTCGTATAGGGGGTCGACGCATTGATCACCAGATTGTTCCAGCCTCCCTGTGGTTTGCCAGCACGAATATAATGGGCAAAGGGATCACCATCCTCAGGCCGCAGCTGATTGATTTCCCAATAGACCCCGGGATGGAACCCCGGGCAGGGTTTTCGCTGAGAAACCTCCATCGCCCAGGATCGCACATAGGCCAGTATTTCATGGCGTTGCGTGGGTTTGCGATCATGAGGAGGCACCGCAAATTCCTGATGAAATTCCTTGGATGCGTCAATGACATCCACATTTTCCATTTCGGTCGCAGCCTGCGCTTTCGCCTCCTCGACGCGTATGCGCAGTTGATCGACATAGGCGCTCCAATCGAATGCCTTTGTTGCAATCTCTCTGCATTGCGCACCAATTTTCCGCCGCAGATCTTCCGATTGCGCCAGCGCCCCGACCTTGAGGGCGGCGTCGTTGCAGTCCAGATATCCAGCAACGCACTGTTCGGCCAGGCCGGCGCCGCGCAGGAATTCGACAATACCCGTTGTCTTGTCAAAACAGACCAACGGGATGGCATGGGTCATTGCATCGATCGCAACGTTCGGCAACGGATCAAGGCGGGACGAAAGAAGAAATATGTCACCGGCAGCGTAGATTTCTTCGATCTCGGGGGTCTCCGGGAGAAAGGTAAGCACATTTTCTATGCCGGCTCGTTTCACCTGATCTTCGATATAGACGGAATAGGCCATATCCTCTTGCGGATTATAACCCATTCCTACCCAGACAAACCGGCACCTCGCGCCGCCGATCTGCCGGGCAATTCTGGATGCGCAATCGACAAAAAGATCGACGCCTTTTCGCAATTGCACAGCCCCTGCACCGATAATCAGGATTTCATCGCCCTTTTTCTTGAATTTGTCAGCTATACTTTCCGATCGGGAATCGGACAGCGGCACATTGCCATCGCGTTCGGGAACCTGGCAACGCCCCTGCGGAAGGATGGAAATTGGCGTAGGCGCCAGGTCAGGATTGCGCGCACGCATGTTCTCATAGGTCAGAAGCGTGGAAAAGACCGGACGATGGGACCATTGAAGCGCGTGGCGGAAAGCCGCCTCTGGCCTGGTGTAGGCGGCAAACTCATGGATCAGGCTGACCGTGGGAATGCCCTTGACCACGATCTGTTCAAGCATGGGACGGGACTCGATGGAATTCACGATGGCGAAATCAATTTCACATTCGCTCAGGATCACATCGAGAATCAGGCCTGGCAGTCTGGGGTTTGCGTAGATGGATGCCTCGCAAATAGTCCAGGCGGAGATCGCCGAAAAGTGTTCAAGAAGCGGCCCTCCGCCCAGGGTCAGCGTGATGACATCAAATTCATCTGAAAGCGACTTCACCAGATTATAGCTGAGCACTGGCGCGCCGGTGAGGCTGGCTTGATGGGTCACCACCAGGCACTTGCGTTTCGCGGCATCAAATTTTTGATTCGCGCTCATCCCGGGCAAGCTGTAGACCCGTCCCTCCATGCGACCGTGCTGCAGATAGTGATCTGAGGGACCCGCCGGATAATTTTCGATATCAGGGTTCAGCAGGCAATAGATTGCCGGATTGAAATCTGCAGGCAGGGCATCAGGGTGTTGGGGTGGTTTGGCGGGCACCTGGAGGATTGGCTGCCCATTTCGAAAAGCTGTCTGGTGGTCCCGGCCGCCTCTGCCAATCAACCGTGAGACACCCCTAAACACAGCGGTCATGCGCCAGCTTGTGGAATCAAGGATGGCCTGTTTTTCTGCCGCACATTGTTTTAGCGCTTCTTCCAGATCGGCCTTGCTCTTTGCCAGTGCGGCCGTTTGATCCCCATAATCAGCCAATTGCCTGGTGGCGGTCATCAATTGTTTTTGAAGTGACCCATCGCTGGCCAGGGATTCCTGGTGCAATTGGTCCAATTGTTGTGTCAGATTGGCAATGTTCGCCTTCAGGCCTGCGGCATATCCTGCAAATGGTTCAATGATCTCAAGACTGGCCCGGGCCATGTTGAATGCGCTATCCGCAGCAACATTGTCGATATCCAAACGGTCGGCAGCCACGCGTTCCAGATCCACATAGAGTTCGGCAATCCATTGCGGAAGCTTGGAATTTGCCCGGATATCCTCGATCGTCGGTACAATATTGCGCCGATCGAGGTCAAGAAACCGGCTGATATATTCCGGGACCTCGGGCGCCTTTTCGTCGAACATCACCAAATTCAGTTTTTGTGAGATCCGGCGCATCTGCTGCATTGGATTTGCAACAAGCGAATCGTAATCAACGAGAATCCGTTCTGCTCCAGTCGTCTCAGAAATCGCGGGGATGACATGCTGTGCCCAAAGCAGGTGGGCAATCTCTGGAGGTGTATGGTTCCGTCGCGCCAGCGAAACGGCAACACTCAGCGGATTGCGCACCACCACAATATATCTGGTCATGCATCCGACTTGGGTAAATACAGCTTTCCAGAACGGCAGCAGCCTGCAGGTGCGGGGATCCTTGAAGCCCCAATGACCTGCGCTTTGCGCGATCCTGTTTTGAACGATTTCAGCAGCCTTCTGCTTCAGCCTGCTGATTTCAGGAGCGTCAAGATCAAGTTGATCAGGGTTAAAAGTGAGGAAATCCTGCTGATGTCCCAGACGGGTTAGAAGCTGCTCATTGATTTCAAGGCAACCTTTATCCTCAAAGAGCCCTGCCGGGTTGTCGCGTTCAGGTGGGGAAAGCTCGTTGCCCACCCCGATTCCAAAGAGCTCCAACGATTTCGTCAAAGCGCTGGTACCACTATTGTGCATGCCCAGCACGACACACACAGTATCGGGTCGCCGATTCATACCTGTTCGCCCTCCTACCGACGGGCTTGCAAGCCAGCCTGATTCATCCCCCAGCACTTATAACCATAAATGGGCCTTTATGGTTAGTCGGCACATTATTTTTATGGTGGCGCGGCAAAAACAGCCAGTAACCCAGCTGGAGAGGATGGCTTATCGGTACTGGCGATGTCCACAGCGGCGGCCTATCTTGCCGGGAGACGGGAAGATGACCCGGACAATCGTGACGGTCTCATGCGTCATCAGCCCGCATTTCCCTGAGTTCGTCAATCAACACCCTGGTGTTTTGCGAATAGTCGATCGGCGCTTCGATCAGGTGTACGCCGCCCGCCTCGAAGGCTGATTCCAACAGAGAAAGGAACATCGCGGCATCCGTTACGCGATGGCCCGTCGCGCCATAGCTTTGCGCGTAAGCGACAAAATCCGGATTGCCATAGGTCAGGCCCCAGTCAGGAAAATCGCCGGCGGCCTGTTTCCAGCGGATCATGCCATAGGCGTCATCTCGAAGGACGAGGACGACCAGATTGAGACCAAGCCGCACCGCCGTTTCCATTTCCTGACTGTTCATCATGAAACCACCGTCACCGGCCACCGCCAGCACACGTCTGCCGGGATGCATCAACGCCGCCGCCATGGCCTGCGGCAGACCTGCGCCCATCGTCGCCAGTGCATTGTCGAGAAGCAATGTGTTGGGATTGCGGGCCCGGTAGGAGCGGGCGAACCAGATCTTGTACATGCCATTGTCGAGCGAAACGATTCCGTCTGATGTCATGGCCCGGCGGACATCGGCGACAATGCGCTGCGGAAGCATCGGAAACCGATCATCGTCATCGCCTGCATTGACCCTTTGCGCCACCTCGTCACGGACGGCGAAAAAAGGCGCCGGGTCATGCACACAGCCATCGCGCAATTGTTCTGTCAGCGCGTCAAATGTCGCGCCGATCTCCCCCAGAATCTCCATCTGCGGAAAATAGACTTCATCGATTTCAGCCGGACTGAAATTGACATGAATGACCTGTGGTCCACCATGGCGCATCAGGAAGGGCGGTTTTTCGACGACGTCATGGCCGGCGTTTATGATCAGATCGGCCCGATCAAACGCCTTGTGAATGTAGTCGCCTTCAGACAGAGCCGCCGTTCCGAGATATTCGTCGTGATTGCCGCCGACGGCGCCCTTGCCCATCTGTGTGGTTACAAAGGGTATGCCTGTCGTGCGCACGAACCTGTCCAGAGCGGCAAACACCGGTCGGCGGTTGGCGCCTGCGCCGACCAGCAGCAATGGATGATTGGCAGCGCGAATCATCTGCGCCGCCTGCTCCACAGCCACTTGCGGGCAATGGGGAAGAGCCGCCCGCGATCGGGGCGACAGCGGTCTGTCCGCAATGCTTTCGGCCGCCACGTCCTCAGGCAGTTCGATATGCACCGGCCCGGGCCGCTCAGCCTCGGCGACGCGGAAGGCATCGCTCACCATCGATGGAATGGCCGTGGCATCGACCACTGATTTCGCCATCTTGGTGATGGGATGCATGGAAGCGACAATGTCGACGATCTGGAAACGCGCCTGCCTGCCATGCCGCGACGGCTTCTGCCCGGTGATCATCACCATGGGAAATGCGCCCAGATGGGCATAGGCGGCGGCGGTGAGCAGATTGGTTGCGCCGGGCCCCAGCGTCGCCAGACAGACGCCCGCCCTGCCGGTCAACCTGCCTTGGGTCGCAGCCATGAAACCGGCTGCCTGTTCGTGGCGGTTGAGAACAAGCCGGATCGACGATTTGCGCAGAGATTCCAGAAGGTCCAGATTTTCTTCGCCAGGCACGGCAAAGATCACGTCGACACCCTCATTCTCCAAGGCGCGGACGAAAATATCCGAAGCCTTGGTCGTCGCGGGTTGCACAGCGGTCATGACTGGTCTCCTTGTTGATGATTATGATACTTCATGGTTGGAAAATCTTATAGCCGATTTCGGCACGCCCTGCTCCACTTGAGGATGCGCGACGTCAGGGCATTCGGATTGAGGGCGTCCGGCCTCGGCGGCGCTGGCGATCTGATCCAGAGACATCGAAATGCCATTTGGCTGCACCATGCGTACATGGGTTGGCGATCATTTGGTGAAGCAGAAGTGGCACCCGGACAGGCTGTGCAACGGTGCCACTGGAACGGAGGCCATGACTGCCCCGGAAAACCAGAGCGGCAGCTGCGTTTCATGTGTTTGCTGTTCGAGACCCCCGTTTTAAGGCGCTGACATCAGTTTCCGGCGCGCACAACGGTCACCCGCACCGAGGCCGTCACCTGTGGCGCATCGTAAAAACTGACGTTCAGCGTGGCTGTACCTGACCCCTTGCCGGTTGACGTCAATTGCGCTGCGTATTTCCCCTTTGACGGATCATTGCTGTCAATGTCCCACCAGACGACCTCGATAATATCATTGGGATCACCCGACACATCGTCGAAGATGATGTTGTCTGCGGCCTGTTTCTTGTAATCATAGTCCTTTGAGGTGCCGTCCGAGAATTCGACAACCAGATAGATGGCCGGATTCTTGTCGAGACCCTGAACGGTAAAGGCGCGATCTTCGCGGCTGATCGGAATGCGGTCCGACTGCAAGCTCAGCGTGGCCGAAACCGGCGCGATCACGTCGGCACCAGCGGAATCGCGCCCGTAGCGGGCAAAAACCTCCAGGCCCAGATCCCCGCCGCAAGGCCATGTGCGCAGGGTAAATTCATCCTTGCCGGTCCATTCGATGCGGGCGGTTCCCCATTCCGTCGCAACATCACCATTGCCATCCTTGATCGCATAGCCGCAGGGCGCGGCGATTTCCTCGGGCATGTCGACCCTGAAATATCCGTCATAGGTGCCCTTCGACCAGTCGCCACGGTTTGCCTGCGGGTTCTTGATGAAAAAGATGACCTCCCCCTCTTCATTTGGCCAGAGCCAGATGGTGTCTTCGCCCTGGACTTTCTCGTAGGTGATCTCACCCCATTTGTCGCCGTTCGCACCGAACAGATCATAATAGCCGTCTGCCCAGACGGAACTTGAAAAGGCCAGCACAATTGTTGCTGAAATGCCCAGAATCTTGCTCACATAACGCATGTGTTCCTCCATTCGTTGTTTGTTTTTTTCATCCGGGGTTCAACCGCCCCTGTGCAGGTCAGACAGCAGCGCCCGAAGAGCAATGCCTTGTTCCTCGCCCAGACGGTCCCTACCGCACAGGTAATCACTCAACTCTTCGCCATCCCAGGCATGTTTGTCTATCAGGCAGGGGTCGACGGCGATTTCACGGCAAATCTTCATTGGGTTCCGGTGAAAATTGACCTTTGAAAAAACCGCCTCGACTTCGCTCACCTCTGTCGGCTGCAATGTTCGCGGCGGCAGGACCTCGGGGCGAAAACAACCCTCCTGAGCCGCGACCCCGTCTTCGCAGTCTGTCGGATCAGGGCCTGCAAGGGCCAGAATGGAGGAGGCGAGGATCATCGTCCCTTCATCCGTGCGGCTGATTTTTGCGGAAAACACCCGGTCAGTGTCACCACAAAAACCAAGTCCGGGCGCCTGCCGGAAGCTATAGGTCTGAAACGAGGAATAGTCCTGCGACGTGAGATCGCCAGGAAAACAACCGGCGAGCGTCAGTGCAAGCAAAGCCGTAGCCAGCACCCGTGTCGAGCGGGTGCACCGGGCCGCAAGGGCCCCACGAAGGTTCAGTTTTTCTGACATCAGGGCACCCCATTCAGCAGACCATAGCCCTTGAGGCAACAAGGTACAACGGCCATCTGCTGGCTTATAATTCTTTGTGGTTATTGCTGGTTTTGCGTATCCGCAGATAGAACGGGCGGGCTTTTCCTATGTGCCCAAGCTTTTTCTGAATACAATTACCGTTGGCGATGAATAACGTCAGACTGGCAGGAGGAATTGGCAGGCATGAAATACAAGAACATCCCTGCGGCAATCCATAATCTGGGAGACAGTTTTCTCAGTTCAATGAACTACATTGATGGCGGATACGTGATTGATGATATGACGGACATCCATCAGGAGGGGCATGGGGTTTCCATAGACTGGATCCGCGCAGAATTTCATCCAAAATCCAGAATGACGGATCGGATTGGCAGGAGTCTGGAATATTATCATGCGGGCCTTGCCAATCACTTTCACAATCTCAATGTTGACCTCAGTCGGCTTGAATCCGTGACGTTTTGTTGGCCGGCAAAAGGGCGCAAATATATGGAAGCGACCGATGACCGTGGGAAGCACTACAAAATTTATGTTCGGGAATTCAAGTAAGCCCAGCATTCAATCCCGCATCTTGGGGTGGCAACCATGAATATATCACTTCCCGGTCCGATGAAGGATTGGGTGGGAGCACAGGCGCGGCTGGAGGCCACCCGCAGCGAATGACGATGGGTTTTCGCCTTACCCTAAACGCTTCTGCCCGGCCTGCCCAATTCGCAGGAATCGTTGATACCCTTGCGAAAGCAATCAGCGCTTTGCAAACGGTCGAAGTCCTCTATGCCATCGCCCAGATCAATGCGTGGAACAGGTTGGCGATTGCTGGTGGGTTGGGCGGGCTGATTGGAGGGGCGGACAGGTTGAATCCGATCTGACGCCATAGGCCTCTGGCGCGTGCCATGCCATGGGCCCGGCGAAAGAGAACATGGCGATGCCATTCGCCCAAAAGGGCCGCGACTTGAGAGGTTTTGACAGAACCTCCTTCGCAGCGTGCAAAACAGCCCCAAGTCCGGCCAATCCTGTTCAGCGCAACGCATTGCGCTTTACTTTCACAGCACACGACCTCAGGTTGGTGATTGTACAAAACTGATGAAGCTATTGGAGCGCTTCATCCTTGCCTTCCGGATGCGAGCAGATCGTGGCGGATACAATGGACGCGAAGAGTTCGTCGCCAGTGACCCTCCGCTGCGTCAAACGTCTCGACGGATGCGGAAGCATTGCTGTAAGACACGGGCCAAGCCTGCCAAGAAACACGAAAGTCAACCAAATGACACGGGACTACTCCCAACTCTGGCCATCGAAAGGTTCCGATGACCTTCAACAGCGCAAACGCTCACAACTGGAGATCCTCGGCTGGAAACCTTTCTTCAGTCAGCAGCTTTCGCTTGATGATCTGGCCGCCGCATCGCCCGTTCGGGTCACCGAGGTCCACAGAACCGGCCTGCATGTGCTTGGCGAAGGCATTGACGCAATTGTCCCGCCGGGACTTGACGCAACCGTGGGTGACTGGCTGCTTTATGATGCAAACCAACCCACCCATAGCAGGCTTCTGGAACGCACCAGCCTGTTTGAGCGACGCGCTGCAGGCACGGGTCGCAAACGGCAGTTGATTGCTGCCAATGTGGATACGGTGTTCATCGTCTCCTCCTGCAACAGGGACTTCAACGTCGCGCGGCTTGAACGCTATGTGGCCATGGCCTTCGAAGCGGAGGTAACGCCGGTTATCCTGCTGACAAAAGCTGATCTCTGCGACGATCCCGCACCCTATGTTGAAGCGGCCCGCGCCATTTCCGACCGCGTTACGGTGGAAGCGCTCAACGCATTGAGCGACGAACCCATTGACAGGCTCGCGCCCTGGTGCAAACCCGGCCAGACTGTGGCGTTTCTGGGGTCTTCGGGCGTGGGAAAATCGACATTGGTCAATACGCTTTTGAACGAAAGCGTGGCCGATACCGCTGCCATTCGGGACGACGACAGCAAGGGCCGCCATACGACGTCACGGCGGCAATTGCACTTCTCGCCTGACGGCTGCGCGGTGCTGGATACGCCTGGAATGCGTGAGCTGCAGCTCACCGATGTCGAAACCGGTATCGCTGACGTCTTTTCCGACCTCGCTGACTTGGCAAGCCAGTGCCGGTTCCGCGATTGCCAACACGACAGTGAACCCGGCTGCGCCGTTCAGGCTGCCTTGGCACGGGGCGATATTGAGCCCTCGCGATATGCACGCTGGCACAAATTGGCCGCCGAAGAAAGATTCAATTCCGCCTCTCTTACGGAACGAAAAGCCGGTGACAAATCACTGCGCAAAATGATCCGTGCCGTTCAAAAGAAAAACAAGAAGTAAGACACCGCCGAGGCTGCAGCGTCCATGCAGCACGCAGGTCCGCCCAAATATTACCCATAAAGCCCGCGATCGCGGGCCATGCGCGTGACGATGGCGCACAGAACATCGAGTGAGGGTGTTTCGAGCCCGGCGGCCCTTGCAAAGGCATGGGGTGCACGCACGATCTCGCCGATTTCCATCGGGCGGCGCAATTCATAATCCTGCAGCAGCGATGGTTTGTGATCCGGGATACGCGTCAGAACATCATCGACATCGAGCAGATGGTCGATCGGGAACCCATGGGCGGCAGCAATTTGCAGACCCTCCGCCATGATGCGGCGATAGATTGTTTCAAGTTCGGGATCCTGCCGGGAAATGGAAGACTTGTTGCCGGTTGCCAGGGCAATCGCCGAGCCACTCATGTTGACCAGGAGCTTGTACCAGATCAGTTCGCGAATATCGCCGGTCGGCGGCGGTGCGGCGATGCCGGCCTTTTCCAGGGTTGCGCGCAAGGTGTCCATATCGATGGTGCATTGCGCCGTGATGCCGCCCATGGAGAGCCGGTTCTGTTGCGGCGAGTTGTTTCTGACGACACCAGGCTCAACTACGGCATTGGCCGAATAAATGCTGCCACCAATGATCTGTGTCGGCGACAGGTCGGCAAGGAACGCATCGGCCTGTTTGAAAAGCGGCAAATCGGGCGCGGCAGGCTTGTCATGCAAGCCCACGGGATACCACCAGGGAATGCCGTTTTGCACAAAAGCCACGGCGGTTTGCGGTGACAGCAAGGGTTTCAACCTGTCAGCGATCGCTGCCAGTCCTGTGGCTTTCAACGTGACAAAGACAATGTCCTGGGGCGCCAGTTCGGATGGATCCTCACAGGCTGTCGGGTGCACCGTCCAGGACTTGTCTGCCTGAAGGAGTGTCAGCCCGCGCGTGCGGATCGCATCGAGATGGCCCCCGCGCGCAATGATCGATACGTCCATTCCCGCATTGGCCAGTTTGACCGCAATATGGCTGCCGACAGCGCCGGCGCCAAAGATACATACCCGCATGGCTAGTCTCCCAATTTACAGGCGTTTTCAGATGCTGAATTGTTCCAGCGTTGCGTGATGAAACAGTTCTTCGACGCCAAGCCTGCGGGCCGACAGGCCCTGAGTGTGGTGCGCGCCCAGAAAAGCATCCAGCGTTCGACGGTTGCTTTCAACCCCATAGGGCCAGAAATCGTCACCCATCAGTTCTTCTGCCGCAACCAATTGCTCCTCAACAAAGGGCAGGGTGACCTTGGTGGCCGAGGTATCGCGCAACAGGTCCATGGCCATGTCCTTGGCCTGAACGGACGCCTTGAGGACGGCGTTGGGAAGCCAGGGATGGCGCTCCACCAGATCCTTGCGAATGCCCATGAGATGCATGATCGGAAAAATGCCGGTCCTTTTGAAATAGTCTTTCGCCGTGGCCGTGGGATCATCAAACAACCAGCCGATATTGCTGTTGCTGCGATTGACCGAAGGCATGCGCGGCGTAATGATCGCGTCTATCTCTCCGGCATCAAGCATTTGTGACAGGGTGCGGCCCTCGGGCGCGTTTTCCAGTTTGACGTCCGGCGGCAAATTGAGCGCGATCTTTTCCAGCCGGCCCGGTTCCTCCAGACCGCCGCGGATCCAATGGATATCCCTGGGATGGACATCATATTCTTCAAGGATTGCGCGCACCCATACATTGGCGGTCAGCTGATATTCCGGCACACCGATCTTGCACCCCTTGAGGTCTTCGGGCCGGGTAATCCGATCCTTGCGCACATAAATCGAGGTGTGTCTGAAGGCGCGCGAGGGAAAGGCCGGAATGCCGACATAATCAGAGGTGCCCCGTTGCGTCATCACACAATAGCTCGACAGCGAGAGTTCACAGATGTCGAATTCGGCGTGGCGAAAGGCGCGGAAGAAGATTTCCTCCGGAGACAGGGCAAAGGTGACGGGCTCAACACCGTCGATCTGCACGCGGCCATCAAGGATCGGACGGACGCGATCATAGTCACCCAGGGCAATAGACAAAGACAATTCGCTCAAGTTCAGTACTCCGATTACCCGTTGTTTTGCATTGCGAGGCTTATTTCAGCCGGATGTGGATATGTTTTTCCTGCGTGAAGAACAGCAGTTCCTCCAGACATTCCTCACGCCCGCTGCCCGATTGCTTGAAACCGCCATAGGGGGTGCCGAGGAAATGTTTCCCAACCTCGTTGATCCAGATAAAGCCCGCGTCAATCCGCTGCGCGGTGCGATGCGCTTTGTTGATATCGTCGGACCAGATCGAGCAGGTCAGTCCGTAATCAACGCCGTTGGCAACCGCGATCATCTCGTCCTCATCGCTCCATTTCATGATCGACAGGACCGGCCCGAAAATCTCTTCGCGTGTGATGCGCATCTGCGGCGTGACATCGGCGAAAATCGTCGGTTCGACAAAATAGCCATTCGCCAATTCCGGCGAGGACGGAGACCCGCCGCCAAGAACCAGACGGGCACCCTCTTCCTGCGCCAGGGCGATATAGGACCGGACCCGGTCAAATTGCCGCTGATCGACAATCGCCCCCATCGTGGTTTCAGGATCGGTCGGCAGGCCGGGCTTGAACCGCGCGCAGTGGGCAGGCAGGCGCTCAAGCACGGCGTCATGGATCTCCTCGTGCAGCAGCGCCCGGCTGGTCGAACCGCAGGACTGCCCGCACCAACCGAAATTCATGCCTGCAACCATCGCCTTGGCGACCTCGTCGGGATCAGCATCGGCAAAGGCGATCAGCGGGTTCTTGCCGCCAAGTTCCAGCATGACCTTTTTCAGTGTCTGGGCGGCGCTGGCCGCGACCGCCTTGCCCGTCGGCACGCTGCCGATGAAAGCGGTGGCATCAATGCCCGGATGGCTGGCGAGCGTTGCTCCGACCTCGCTGCCGCCGGGAATGACGTTGAAGACGCCAGGCGGCAGCAAGTCACCAATCAGTTCGGCAAGCCGCAGACCGGATAACGGCGCCTGTTCGGGAGGCTTGACGATAACGGCATTGCCAGCGGCAAGTGGCGCTGCGGATTTGGCAGCGCAGAACATGAAAGGGTGATTGAAGGGAACGATGCGCGCCACGACACCCAGCGGCTGGCGGACCGAAAAATTGATGACCCCGGGTGTTGCCGGGGTTGATTGGCCCTTCATCTCCATGATCAGTCCGGCAAAATACTCGAACTGGGACGCGGTGTTCTCCACGTCCCGGATCAATTCACCGTAGGGATTGCCACCATCGGCGGCATCCAGCATGGCAAGATCCGGACCGTGCTGGCGGATGATCATGGCGATCTGACGCAGGATTTTGCCGCGTTCGAGCGGCGCGACATTCCGCCAGGTCTCAAAGCCTTGCCGGGCCGCAGCGATAGCTGCGACAACGTCCGATTGTGTGGCCATCGCAATCTCGGTCAACACTGCCGCGGTGGCGGGATTGCGCACGCTGACAGTCTGATTGCCCTGCGCCGGCTGCCATTTGCCGCCATAGTAGAGACCGGTATGCGCCGGAAGAATTAGGGTCTGTGTCAAGCTTTCAGCCTCCTGTCGTTCGGTCCGGGTGCCAGCCAGTCGAAATGCGTGGCAACAATCGTTCGGTCAAAATCCACCCCGTCGGACGGGGTGGGGAAATGGCGTGTCCTGTCACAGGATCAACCAGGCCCGGAGATGGGCCATGTTCGCGTCACGCCGCCGACTTACCTGAATGCCCTGGCCGATTCCGGCAGCCAAAGGGCGATATCGGGAAGCAGAAACACCAGGATGATGAGAATCATTTGGGCGATCACAAAGGGGATAACCCCGGCGTAGATGGTTGCCAGTTTGATGTCAGGAGCAATGCCCTTGATGACAAAGACATTCATGCCGATGGGCGGGGTGATGAGCCCCAGTTCGACAACCATCACGACGATCACACCAAACCAGACCGGGTCAAACCCCAGATCAACGACGATCGGAAAGAATATCGGGACAGTCAGCAGGATCATGGCCAGCGTATCGAGAAAACATCCCATCACCAGATAGATGAGCAATATGATGGCCATCACCGCCATGGGATGCATGTCGAGGCCGGAGACAAAACCGGACAATGCGCCGGCGATACCCGAGAACACCATCAGGTTGTTCAGGGTCAATGCGCCGATCAGCACCGTGAAAATCATTGCCGTTGTCTTGACCGTTTCCATCAGGGCATCGCGCGTATTGGCAAAAGTCATGCGGCGGCGCAGGGCTGATATGCCGAAGGCACCCATGGCACCCACGCCAGCCGCCTCTGTTGGCGTGAAGACACCAAAGTAAATGCCGCCGATCACCAGAGCGAAAAGCAGCAATATGGCCCATGTGCGGCCCAGCGCGCGCATTTTTTCACGCGCTGATGAGCGTTCGCCGGCAGGCCCCATTTCGGGATAGATGCGGGTTAGCAGGGCGATGACCAGCATGAAGCCGACAATGGTCAGAATGCCCGGCAGGAAGCCGGCTATGAAAAGATCGCCGATCGATGTTTCTGTGAGAATGCCATAGAGCACCAGAACCAGGGATGGCGGTATGAGAATACCGATGATACCCCCGGCGGCAATGGATCCGGTCGCAAGGCTCTGGTTGTAGTTGTAGCGCTGCATTTCCGGCAAGGCGACCTGACTCATGGTGGCAGCAGTTGCGACAGATGAGCCGCAAATGGCGGCAAATGCCCCGCAGGCTCCGATGGTGGCCAGTGCAAGACCGCCGCGAAAGGCCCCGAACCAGGCGTTGAAAGCGCCATAGAGTTCCTTGCTCAATCCCGACCGTGACGCCACCGAGCCCATGAGCACAAAGAGCGGAATAACCGACAGATCATAGGTGACCGTGGTTTCATAAACGGTGGTGCCGAACAGAGACAGGGTCGGCATCAGGCCAATGATCATGGCCATTCCTGCCAGACCACACAGTCCCATGGCGATGCCAATGGGCACTGTCATGATGAGCAGCACAAACAGGGCGAGAAAGGCGAAACTGCCTACAGCAATCGGGTCCATCAGGGGTCAACATCCACAATAAGAGACAGGTCTTCGCGTTCGACGCTCGGTTTGAAAATATGTTTGAAAGCCACCAGCGCAGCCACTGCGGCGGCGAAAGCCATCAACAGGACAATGGGCCAGACGGGTAGAAAAAGGACATCCGTCGCCAGACCATCATTAAGAAAATTGATGCCGCGATCCCACAGCCGCCAGGCAATCAGGCCTATGAAGATGAAACAGAAGACGGCCGCCACACAGGCAAGCAGCTTCTTGCCGCCGGTTGGCAGGAGATTTTCCAGAAGATCAACGGCGATGTGCCGCCGCTCCAGGGTCGTAATGGCCATGCCGAAAAGCACGATCAGGCCCATGGCGAGCTGTATGAGTTCCACGCCAAACGTCAAAGGAGAATTGAAAAAGTATCGTCCGATCACATCGATGAATGTCACAATCATGACGAACAAAAGCGACAGGCAGGCAAAGCCGGCGAGCCATCGTGAAAGCAATTTGAGAAACGCGTCCACGTTCCATCCCTCCCATGAAATGGCGCCGCGCAAGATGGCGCGGCGCCGTCAGACAGCCTAGTTGCTGTATTTTTTGATTGTTGCCTGCAGATCTTCCAGCAGCGCCTTGCCGTCAAGCCCTCTTTCATCGGCCATGGCGACCCATTCATCATTCATGAAGGCCAGCTTTTCTGCCCAGCGGGCAACTTCGGCATCGGAAAGAACATTGATGGTGCCATTGTTATCGGTGGCAAATTTCCGGCCAGCGATATCCGCACGATCCCAACCGGCGCCGAGGATTTTGGCGCCATTTAATCCGCCGAGATCATCCAGCACTTTCTTGTGTTCATCCGAGAGCGCATCATAGGATTTGCGGTTCATGATCACCGCAAAGGGCGTGGTGTAAAGGCCATTGGGAACTTCCAGATGATAGTCGACCAGTTCTCCAAGACGGTGCCCCTTGACACCTTCCATCGGGAACATGGCCCCGTCTGCAACACCCTTCTGGATTGCCTCATAGGCCTTGCTCGCCGGCATGGCCACTGGCGTGGCGCCCAGGCCTTCGGCAACGCGAACTCCGCCGCCGCCGACACGCAGTTTGACGCCTTCCAGGTCTTCAAGCGACTTGATTTCCTGTCTGGAGTGAATGACACCGGGACCTGCGGTCATGATGGTGACCACTTTCACATCCTTGAATTCCTTTTCGAATCCAATATTGCGATCATACCAGTCCCAGGCCGCCTGCGAGCCAATTTCACCATTCGGCGAAAGGAATGGCAATTCCAGGCCGCGCAGAATTTCGAAAGGCCCCGGCGTATAACCCGTCACGTGGTAGGCCATGTCTGCTGCACCGTCACGCACCACATCATACTGTCCAGGCGGCTTGGCGATGGGTGCCGGGTCGAGTTTGATTTTCAAGGTGCCACCCGAGGCTTCTTCGACAGCAGCAAACCATGCTGGAAGCGTGTCGGATATCAGGTGATGTTGCGGTGGAAGCCAGGTCGACATGCGCAAGGTGACATCCTTTGCAAGCGCCGACGTGGAAACCAGACCCAATGAGAACGTGGCGGCGAGTGCCGCGGATTTCAGCAATGATCTGCGTTTTACAGGTATTCCGCTCATTTGTGCTTCTCCCTTTGATAATATACGGTCCGCTGATTGCGGATTTTGCCGTTGGTAACGGGCCTAGATTTTCCGCTCCTGCCCGGCCCAGAACTCGTCGCGCAACTCGGTTTTCACTATCTTTCCCAGTGAACTCCTCGGCAACGCTTCGCGGAAATATACCTGGCGCGGCTTTTTGAAGCTCGCCAGATTCTGTCGACAATGCTCAATGACGTCATCCGCGCCCAGGTCGTGGCCATCATTGACCACAACCACGGCTGCGACGGACTCCCCCCATTTCTCGTCAGGCACGCCGATAACGGCCACCTCCTTGATGGCGGGATGGTGACCGAGCAATTCTTCGATTTCGCGTGGGTAGATGTTCTCGCCACCGCTGATGATGACGTCTTTCTTGCGACCAACCACAAAAATGTAACCGTCCTCATCGACGTAGCCGAGATCGCCGGAATGGATCCAGCCGTCAATCATTGTTTCTTTTGTTGCGGCCTCATTGCGCCAGTAGCCGCGCATGACCTGTTCTGCCCGGATGCAGATCTCGCCGACTTCACCGCGTGGCAAGGCGCGACCGGCATCATCAACCGCGCGGACTTCATTGTAGGCCATGGCCCGCCCGGCGGACATCAGCCGCCGCTGCTCGCGCTGCGTTCCGTCCGGCTGGTGATCTTCCTTGCGCAGGCATGCGCCGCTCGGGCCGGATTCCGTCAGGCCATAGAATTGCATGAACACCGGACCGAATGCCTTGATGGCCTGGCGCAGCAGGGACACCGGCATGGGCGCAGATGAATAATAGACATTCTTCAGGCAACTGGCTGTAAAGGGGCGGCCATCCAGTTCATCGACCAGCATCTTGATCATCGTGGGCGCCAGCAGAACGCAGGTGATGTTCTCTTCGCTCAATTGCGTGAGAATGCCAGCCGCATTGAAGGAGGGCACCAGAACATTGGTGCAGGCGCGATGAAAATGTACAGTTGTGAAGTTTTTTCCGCCGATGTGAAACAGTGGCATGACCGTCAGCAGTCGATCATTTGATCCGAATGCGGCATCCGCCATGGTCGATTTGGCATTCTCGATCTGACCACGGTGGTCAAGCAGAACACCCTTGGGACGGCCGGTGGTTCCGCCCGTGTACATCATGTAGACCATATCGTCCGGCTCGGAGAGGACCTCCGGTTCCTGCGCGCTTGACGAGGCCAGAAGACGCTCATAGCTGCAGGTCTCCTGCCCGGTTCCGGGGAAAGAGAACCGATTGGCCACCGTGACACCTTCCACCAGATGGCTGTATTCGTCCTGAACGATCAGCGCGAACAACTCGGCATTGTCCGCCACATATTCCACGTCCGAGGCCTGATGACGAAAATTCAGCGGCACCGCGATGAAGCCACCCTTTTCCGCAGCACCATAGGCCTCGACCATTTCAAGCTGATTGGTGGACAAAATACCCAACCGATCACCCTTTTTCATCCCAAGGGCCGTCAAGGCGTTGATCAACCGGTTCACGCGTGCATTGAACTGGGCAAATGTCAGCGTGCCATTGGGATGAATGTAGGCAGGCTTGTCGGGGAAATTCTCGGCGTTATAGGCAATGAATGATCCAAGTGTATTGAGCATCACGATTGCGCTCCTTTGCCAGGGCCTGATTTGTCGGCCTTGCGGGGAAACTTGAAGCCATGCTCGCCCAGCACTGCCCTGGCGATATTGTTCTTCATGATTTCCGATGAGCCGCCGGTAACGTGTCCGATTTTTGCGTCCCGAAGGAACCGCTCGAAGGGCTGATCGCGATAGCTGGCGTAGCTGCCGACAATGGAGAAGGCCTCATTGGTGGCGGCATCGCAGATCTCGACCGCAAGAACCTTCGTCATGGCGGTCTCCTTCTCGTGAGGAAGATCCTGATCTTCCATCCAGGCAGCCTTGAATCGCATCAGGCTTGCGGCCTCGTATTTCGCCGACAGATCGGCAATGATCCATTGAATTCCCTGGAATTCAGCGACCTTGGTGCCGCCCACGTCCCGCTGGATGGCATAGTCGACGGAGCGCGACAGGGCTTCGCGGGCGATCCCCAGGAGATGAGACGCATTGCACAGCCGCGTGATGTTGAAGCTGGCAAAAAAGGTCTTGATGCCCTTGCCCTCCTCACCCAGCAGGTTTGAGGCGGGGACACGCACATTGTCGAATTCAACATCATAGTGGGGTTCCAGCCGCCAGCCGACCGAATCCATCTTTTGGCTGGTTATGCCCGGTGAATCGCCATCGATAAGAAGCGTTGTCAGCCCCTTTTCGGTCATGACGAATGTCACAAGCAGATCGGCTTCTGCGGCCAGTGTGATGTGGGTCTTGTGGCCATTGACGATATAATCGTCGCCATCGCGGCGCGCCGTCGTGCGCATGTCTTTCAGGCTCGAACCAACGGTGGGCTCGGAGACAACGATTGCCGAGAGCCATTCACCGCTGACCAGACCCGGCAGATATTTTGCCTTCTGTTCCTCAGTGCCGAGCGCCAGCAAGGTTCGCTGCCCGTGCAATGCCAGGGCAAGCGTCGAAACGCCTGCGGCAGCGCATTCTTCCGCGGCGATGGTCATCTCGACCGCACCCCAGCCCCGGCCGCCATATTCCTGTGGGACCATGATCCCGGTCCAGCCATTCTCGCCCAGCCCGCGATAGAAGGCGAAGGGGAACTCGCTGGCGATGTCGCAACGCTTGATCTCCGATGGATCGAAGCCGCTCACATAGGCGCGCATCCTCGTTTGAAGATCGAGCTGTCGTTCGCTCAGACCAAAATTCACGAGTCTGCCTCCACTTTTTCGTTGCCCTGCAGGCCGGGCTTGTACTTGCCCTTGACGAAGTCGCCGATGCCGCTTTCGATCCAGCCGCCGCTCTGGGCCATATAGACCTCGTCTTCCTTGGCCGCCGTGTAGCTGATGGACGCGTCCCAGGTCATTTCCAGTGCAAACCGGTAACCGTCCTTGCAGGCCCGCAAGGCAGCAGAGTCCTTGGCGGCAATTTCATGGGCAAGCGCCATGGTCTCACGCTCAAGCTCGGCCAGCGGAACGGCCTGATTGACAAATTTGATTTCCGCAGCCTTGCGGCCATCAAAGGTCCGGCCCGTCAACGCGTAGTAGAGGGAATCGCGCGGATGCATGATATTGGCCAGGGATTTGGAAACCGGGCCGCCTGGAAAACCACGGAAATTGACCTCGGAAAGACCAAAGGTCGCCTCCTCTGCTGCCAGGGCAAGATCACAGCCTTCAACAATGGAAAACGCACCACCGAAGCAAAAGCCGTTGACCATGGCGATCGTCGGCTTGGGATATTGACGCAGCGTGCGGCCTCGCCATTCACCCGCCATGCGGAAGACCCGGCGAAATTCCTTGGGATTGTCAACCTTGAGCTCATGAAAGAACTCCTTGAGATCCATTCCGGCGCAAAAGGAATTTCCAGCCCCGGTGATCACCAGTACCTTGACGTCATCCTCGTCGCGAAGGGCCTCCAGCAGCTCTGTCATTTCGACATGCAGCGTCGGGTTCATCGCATTTTTCTTGTCCGGCCGGTTCAGAGTGATCCGCGCGACGTGTTTGTCGATATCGACCTTGAGCGTTTCGAAATTCATGTCTTTCCCTTCTGTATGAAACCGATCAGGCAGCCATTGCCCCGAGGCTTGCAGAAAATGGCACCATTCTTACAGCCCCGAAATTGCGCAGCGCATCCGCTCAATTATCACTTACATACATTCATACATGTTTGTTGCATTTTTCTAACACAGCTGCGCGCTGCAGGCAACGTGGATTAAGCGAAGTTTTCAAATTGCGGAATGGGCTGAACGACGACGCTAGCGCACAGCCGACTGCCCGCCATCAACCGGCAGAGCCACACCGGTCGTATCCCCGGCTTCTTCGGAGCAGAAATAGCCGACCGCGGCGGCCATACTGTCTGCTGAGAGGAATTTTTCCGCCACCAGCCGACGGGCGAGAATTTGCTCCGCATCTGCCAGACTGACATCTTCGGTCCTGGCGATCAGGGCGATTTCGCGTTCCTGGCGTGGAGTCATGGTCAGACCGGGACAGACCGCATTGCAGGTTACGCCACTGTGCATCGTCTCGGCGGCAACCGCATGGGTAAAGCCGACCATCCCATGTTTTGTGGTGACATAACCAGCGCGATTCGCGGTGCCTACCAGCCCGAAGACCGACGCAATGTTGACAATCCGCCCCCAGCGGCGCTCCAGCATCAGCGGCAGAAACGCCTGCACCAGATGGAACGGCGCATTGAGATTGATCGCCACCGCCAGATCCCATTCCTCGATATCCATCTGTGCGACGCTGACGGGCCTGCGTGGCGCAGCGGCATTGTTGACCAGAATGTCGACCCCGCCAAACCGATCAAGCGCGGCCGCCACCAGCCCCCCGATCTGGTCGATCTTGCTGAGATCGGCGGCATGAAAAATCACATCAACGCCGAAGTCCGCCTCCAACTGTTTGCAGATAGCCGCCTCATCTGCCGGGACACCAAACCCCGTCAGAACCAGATTGCTTCCCTGTTTGGCAAGCCTGCTTGCAATCGCCAGACCGATCCCCTGATCTGATCCGGTTACAAGGCTGGTGCGCCGAGTGGCCATGTCTTTTCTCCCTTCAATGTCAAAGCGCGTTGCTCTCCATTGGGTTCGTTGCTGAAATGCGCGAAGCACGCTCCATACACAAGCCTGACGCCCGGCAATAGCGATTGGACGTTGTCAGATCTTCCACCAAAGTTGTGTCGCAATCCCGCAACTCTCATGTTACATACATTCGTGCATGTTTGTAATTTCACTAACACGCATCCCGGATGGACGCAACAAGCCACGGACGGATTGTGTATCAGAAAGAATCATGCCCTATTGTCAACGACGCTATGGGCACGCCGGATCAGGCAAGCGAAGGGCGGCATGTTTGCCAGATGAACCGGCCCCGGAACCGACAATTTGACGTCGCATTGACGATGGAATCGACCGCATGGCCCGGCGCAGCAGCTTACCGGGCAAGGACACGGAGGAATCACATCCCGCTTGACACAGTGGGGTTTGAGCCTCATCGACTGGGAACAGATCGCTCCTTTCAGGCCTGCCATATCTGGTGTGAAACCTGTTCCTGAATATTGAAATCCAAAGACGCAAGAAAACATACCATGTCAGTTTCTCGAACAAACGAATCAGCCGGCCAAGCGGACAATGCGCATGAAAGCGCTGACGCCGTCCCTGCAGGTCCAAAGAAAGAAAAGACACGGACGAAATCACGCCGTCAGCAATCGGAGCGCAGCGCCACCACCATCCGCAAACTGCTGGATGCCACCGTCGATTCCCTGACCAAGGTCGGCTACCAGCATTTGACTGTCGAGCTCATTGCCGCAAATGCGAAAGTCTCCCGTGGCGCTGTTCAGCATCATTTCGGCTCACGCGACAGTCTGCTGGCAGCGGTGGTCTCCGACCTCGGCCAGTCGCTGACCGTCAGCAATCCGATCGAGAATGACCTGCCTTTGCTGCGCCGACTTGATGCCGCGATTGACAGGGATTGGGAGATCTTCAGCAGCCCGCAATTTCTTGCGGTCATTCAGATCTGGATGGCCGAACGCGGCAATGCGAAATTGTTTCCCGATATCCAGCGCATGGTCCGCGATGTCGAAACGGACCTGGACAAACAATGGGCCGAAGCACTGGAAGACTCCGAACTGAGCGAACGGGAGATCGTGGCGCTGCGTCACGTGGTGCTCTCAAGCCTGCGCGGACTCGCCCTGCGCACGGTATCCATCGGCAGGAACGCCACCTGGGAAAAAGAGCTGGAAATGCTCAAGAGAATGGTTCGGCAGTTGCTGATCGATCCCGGCCAATAGAACGACACGTCTCCCTTATCGCGACAAAGCAACCTGATCCGGTCAGATCTCTGCGCTTGACTCCCTAACAAATGGGCAGGATCACACAAGACGGCTGCGTTCATGCAGGACAGCATGAATTCTCTTTCCTCCGGCTCATTAAGTGGTATAATGATCATCCCAACGTGATGGAGTTCTTGATTGCCATTGGCTGATACGCCATATGTCTTTCCACAGGCGCATTTTGTGCTGAATAATCAATGTCACCAACGGAGTGAATCTTTGCAATGAGCCATTCAGAGCCAATCATTCGGCGCAAGCTTTCAGACGCGGTCCTGGAAAGATTGAAGCGTCTGATTACCGGTGGCGAGCTTCGGCCCGGGGACGAAATGCCCTCGGAACGCGAGTTGATGGCACGCTTTCAGGTCGGCCGTCCGGCCATTCGTGAGGCCATGCAATCCTTGTCGAATATGGGTCTTGTTGCAATTTCTCACGGGGAGCGCGCCCGGGTGCTGCAATTGTCAGCCCGGTCGATTATCAATCAGGTTGATGTCACAGCCAAAATGATGTTGGCCGCGTCGAAGGATTCACTTGAAGATCTGAAAAACGCCCGCGTCTTCTTCGAGCGGGGCATGGTGCGTGAAGCGGCGCAAAAAGCCTCTGATGAGGATGTTGAACATTTGCGCGCAGCGCTTGCGCTGCAACGGACGGCGCTGAGTGATTCAAAAGCCTTCATCAATGCCGATATGCGGCTGCATACGCAGATTGCGCGGATTTCCGGGAACCCCATTTATGTTGCTGTCAGCGAAGCCATGCTCAGCTGGCTGGAAGAATATCATACGGAAATGCTGATCTGGACGGGCAAGGAAAACATCACGCTCACCGAGCATGAAGAGATCATCGAGTGCATTGCCCGCCATGACGCGGATGCTGCGGAAAACGCCATGATCAAACATCTGGAGCGCTCGCGGACGCTTTATGTTCAAAATCCAGACGGCTGATTGGCGACAATAGGCGTCTGACTTGAAAGATGCCTTGGCAGGACCTACTGCGCACCTGTTGTGAAACGCGCTGCCTGAACATTCACAGGCAGCGCGTTTTCTTTGTCAGGTGATGCGCTTGATGCTTGCCGCAATCTCTTCCGGTTCAAATACCCGTTTCCAGTCATCGCGCATCAAGACCGGTTTGCCAAATTCAATGGCCTTGTTGCAGGCATCGGAAAACACGCCCTCAGTCTCCTCGAAAATGACGGCCCCCAGGACATTCATGTGCCCGAGCAGGAAATCCATTGCAGCCTGTCGATCGACGCCGCGCGCCACAACCTCATCCACAGCCTCTTTCATCACCACAAGCAGCGATGCACAAACGGTCTCCGACAGTCCCGGCTCCAGAAGCGCCATCTGTTCAACTGTTACCCGATGCGAACGCATGACCGGCGCCCAGATCAGCATTGCGATTTCCTCGCCCTTTGCATAGTCGTTCTCAGGTCCCTGCATCAGCGCACTGACAATGTGCTGCTTGGCCTTGTAACCACCAAAATGGTCGTTCTTGGCCTCCATATCGGTCTCATCGTTGAAGATCGGCGGATGGCAGGGATGGGTGATGAAATAGGTCAGATCAGGCCGTTCTGGCAGATGGCCCGCAAAGGGGGCGGCGGCGTCAAGCGCCACCACCATGGTGCCGGATTGAACCTTGCCGTTGATGCTTGCCATCACCTTGCCAATATGCGTATCCGGCACGGCCAGAATGATCACATCGGCCCCGTCCAGCGCATCATCGGCAGAGACTGCGACAATGCCCAGACCGGTTTTGAGGCGATCAATACCGGCTTCGCTGACCTCGACATGGCTTACTGAAAAGCGCGAGCCAAGGAAGTTGGTCGATAGACGGTAGCCCATCTTGCCACCAGCTCCAAACAGCGCAATTTTTGTCATTTTCGTTTACTCCTGCTTCAATGTTTTGCCGTTGCCACTGCGGGTCGAGAAGCACGGCTTTGATTTGGGTGGCCCTTGGGTTTTCAACACCTGTCCAAACGACGTCTGATAGATCCTGGTTACTTCTTTCAAACCTGAGACGGCTCATGTCAGCGTCTTGATCTCCGGCTCCGCGTTCTCTTCCCCCTTCGCGGCGTCTGTCACTGATAACGGGACGCGCCGTCGCAAAATTGGCGCACCGCCGGCAAGGAACAGGACCGCCAGAACAAGAAAACCTTTCAGGACATTTTGTCCCGCAAAGCTCCAACCGATAAGGTTCAAAAGCCCGTCGAGCAGGATGAAGAAGAGGGCGCCGCCCCAAACACCTGCCGGTACGGCGCGACCGCCGGTCATCAAAGTGCCGCCAATCACAACCACGGCAATGGAATCGAGCAGATAATCGTTACCCAGCTCGACGTTGGGGGCCGAGAACGAAGCGCGCAAGGCACCTGCAAGTGCCGCCAGTACGCCACAGGTCAGATAGACGATCACCATGGTTTTTTTGGCGCTTACACCTGCGTATTCAGCCGCGCGCCGCGCCTGACCGAAAGCCAGCATTTGCGAGCCCCACGTGGTCCACTTCAGGGTCATGGAAACGAGAATGGTGAAGATCAGCACGACGATGGCGAATGCCGGTATGCCGAAGGGAGCCCAACTTAAAAACCCTTTCAGGAGCGGGTCGGCGGAGCCCTGAAACCCCTTGGCCAGAGTGAGTGAAATTGCAGAGGCGATGAGGCTGGTGGCGAGCGTGGCAACAATGGGTGGAATACGCACATAGAGTATGGCGATTATGCTGATGGACGCCATGGCCAGACCCGCCCCGACAGCAGCGCCCAACCCCAGAACCCAGGACCCGGTGACGTCACCCACGGCGATCGCAACCAGACCACCCAGGGAGAATACTTTGGCGACAGAGACGTCGATGTTGCCCGGTCCCGCACTCATCACCAGCATTTGGCCCAATCCAACAAGGACAAGATAGGGAGCGACCGTGAATGCAAGAGTGATTGTTTGCATGCCGCCACGACCCGAAACCATATAGGTCAAGACCAGCACAATAACGGCTGACAGGAATGACCAGGTCCATGGCGGGATGGCGTGATTTCCTAATTTGATCATCGTGTCATACGCTCCACAACAAGTCGTCCAGCCAGAACGCCGATGACAATGAAACCCTGAACCGCCGGCTGCAGGTTCGACGACAGGCTCAGCAAAGTAAGCAGCACAGTCAGAAGACCAAGCGTCACAGCGCCCGCCAGAGTGCCCCAGGCCACCGCCCGGCCGCCGGTAAACATCCCGCCGCCCAAAATCACCGCAGCCACTGTGGTCAGCGTGTATCCGGGGACAGCATTGACATCGCCCCCGCCGATTTCCGCGGTCAGTGTGATCCCTGCGAGTACGCCCAGAAGACCCACTGTCCCGTAGGCCAGCATGCGTGTGACAACCAGTGATCCTCCCGATCGCATCAGTGCGACCGGATTGCTGCCGAGACTGCGAAAACGCACACCAAGCGCGGTGCGGCGGGTCACGAACCATGTCAGTGCCGTGGCGACGACCATGGTGACGAGCGGAGCGGGGATCGAGAATGGTGGCTGCCAGAACGCATAGGCGAATAGCCAGTCGGGCGCCGATCCTCCGGGCACCGGCAAGACAAACAGACCCATACCCAGCCAGACGAATGAAGCGCCTAACGTCGCAATCAGAGAGGGCACCGAGCGAAGCTGAACAAGGGCGCCCAGAAGGGCATAAGCCAGCACAGAGCCAGCCAGCGCCAGCACGCCCAGAATCGGGGTTTCCCTGAGCAAGGTGGCAACGATCGTCGTGATCATGCCAACGAAAAATCCAATGCCCAGGTCAATGTCGCCGATGCTCATCATCACCATTTGCGCCATTGAGGCGATGGCCAGGGCCACAATCGGTGACATGATGAGAGTCAGACCGTTTTGTGACCAGATTCGCGGTTGCATTGCCCCACAAATCAGCAGGATCATCACCATTGCGATGAGCGTGAGGAAACCGGGCAACACGCGACGGGCCAAGCCTTTGGGCAGGTTGAAACGGAATTTTTCAAGGATCGCAGTGCTCACCACTATGCCCCCCTGGCTTCTGCGAACGACAGCGAGATAATGCGTTCATCGGTGATGTCCGTGCCGTGCAGTTCGCCGGCGATACGATCAGCGCGCAGCACATAGGCACGGTCGCAATGCTGCATCTCGGAATTCTCGCTGGAATACCAGACAATCGTCCGCCCCTTGCGGGCTTCCGACTTGATCAATTGGTAGAGTTCAACCTTGGTATGGACATCAACGCCACGAAACGGGTCATCCAGCAGAATGGTGTCAGCGTCCGAGGCAAAGGCGCGCGCCACAATGACCTTCTGCTGGTTTCCGCCTGAAAGCCCCGTGATCGCTGCACTTGAGCCTCCGCGAATTTTCAGCTGGTCAACCCATTTTGCAACGAGTGCATTTTCCTTGTCCACCTGCCGGATACCATTCTTGCCCAGACTGGGCAGGGCCGTAATTGTCAGATTTCTGGCAACGTCCCAGATGGGGAGGATCCCGGAACGCTGCCGGTCACCGGGCACATAGGCCAGTGCGGCGCTGACCCGGACATCACCATTGCGACGCCACAGACGGTCAAGAACCTTCTCCTGACCCTGACCGGCGATGCCGGCCAGCCCGATCACTTCACCCTTGTGCGCAACGATCTGCGTTGCCGCGCCATCCACGGTCGCCATCGGTACCTTTATCGAGATCGGTCGGGCGCTGTCTGTGGCGGCTTGGCTGGTTCCCTGAACGGGCTTTTCGATAACCACCTCGCCGCCCATGGCCAGAAACAGGTCCTGTTCGGTCACACTGGCTGCCGCGTGGGTGGAAACAACGGCGCCATCCTTCATCACGGCAACACGGTCACAAACGGATAGGATTTCTTTCAACCGGTGGGAAACGAGAATAATGGCATGATTGCTTGAGCGCAGTTTGCGAACATAGTCGTACAAATGGTCGACAGCGCTGCCACTGAGGGATTCGGTTGGCTCATCAAGAATGAGCACGCTCAAGTCATCGGCAATTGTCGCACGTGAAATTTCGACCATCTGGCGATCAGCAAGCGTAAGATCATCCACATAATCAGCCGGCTTGATCGCGTGATCGGGGAAAATTTCATCCAGCCGCGCCGCTGCGCGCCGGGAAGCGGCACCGTGCCATCTTCGATCCGCAATCCAATTCTTGCTGGACAGATAAATGTTCTCATAGACGGTGAGTTCCTGCGCCAGAGACCCTTCCTGGTAGGCCATGCGCACACCGGGAAATCCCCGGCCGGATGGCCGCGTCGCGCCGCCGATTTGCACGGATCCGGAGTCGACGCCATCAAGGCCGCTCAGGACGCGCATCAGCGTGCTTTTACCGGCACCATTGTGGCCAACAACACCGAAGACTTCGCCGGCATGGACATCAAGTGTGACGCCGGAAAGCGCTTTGGTCGGGCCGTAGGTTTTGACGACGTGTCTGACCTGGACGAGAGGTTCACGAGCGGCAGTGTTTGTCTTTGAAATTGTTTTTGTGAGCACGACAGCTATGTCACCATTTTGGAGAAAGGGTCCGCGCCATCTCTGGCGCGGACACAAAGGTCATTACCTCACTGGAACCGGCGGAAGCGCTGCATCAGCGACCATTCCATCGACATTTGCTTTCAGTTGCGCGTCGACAAGTTCCTGGGTCCACTGCCAGGAAGCGATCTCGTCATCGCCGACAGCGGCAATCCACTGATCACGTTCTTCATCGCTCACCACAACCGGCGGGAAGATCGTAATGCGGGGAACATCCTGACCGTTGTGGATATTGATGGCGGTGAAGAGCGCCGCAACACCCTGGCCCGGGTCGGACATGACCGCGACCGAACCCGGTGCACCGTTGCCTTCGCCCCAGAACTTGAGAGCACGTCCGCTCGGCGCAAAGGCGACAACCGGGATCTTGCGTCCTGCTGTCTGGAATGCCTGAACAGCGCCCAGACCCTCACCGCAGCCGATTACGCCATCGACCTCGGGCAAGCTGGCGATGGTTCCAAGCAGGGCCTCCTGGGCTTTGGCGCTGTCACAGAATGTAAAGAATTCCCCGACAACTTTGACATCCGGATTTGCCTTCAGCAATTGCGTCTGGACATCGTACATTTCGATCTCGGGAGGTGAACCCTGAACACCGCGGGCGATGATGACATTGCCCTTGCCGCCGATGCCGTCGATGACGGCCTGGGTTGACAGCCGAGCCCAATCGCCAAAGCTGTTGGTTACGATATGAACGCAATCCAGATCGGTCGAGCTGTCAAAGACAGCGACGACGATACCCATATTGCAGGCCTGCTGGAGCGTTGGATTCAGCGCGGTCGGCGAGGCCGGATTGACAAGCAGGATGTCCGGCTGATCGAGCAGAAGCGCCTTGAGCTGGGCAATCTGTTCGGTTGCCGAGTTTTCACCCGGCGCGTTGGACACCTGGAAAGAGGCGATCAATCCATCAGCTTCAGCTTTGGTCGCAGCTTCCTCAAATGCCGTGATCATGGAACGGCGCCAGGCATTGCCCAAAAAGGCATTGCTCAAGGCGACGGTCGGTTTGTCCGCCGCAATGGCGGGAACAGCCATAAAGGCTGACGTTACAGTAGCGGCAGCAAACAACGTTGCAGTTATGAGATTTTTCAAGTTTATTCCTCCCAGGTTGTTGAATGACGAATGTTTCCTCAAATCGACATCATGTCAATAACATGTTATACCAGTTAATCAATAGGACCAAAGAAAAAACCGGAGCCGCGCGATGACCAGCAAGCAAGGAGAATGCCGATGAACAGGCAACCGGAGGGATCCGGATTTGAGGTTCTGGACAGTCGTTTCTCCGATTTGTTTGCGCCGCATATCCATGTCGAGCGCCTTTGGACAGGCGCGCGATGGTGCGAGGGGCCGGCATGGTTTCCTGCCGGGCGATACCTCATCTGGTCAGACATTCCCAACAATCGGATGATGCGATGGGACGAGACCGATGGTTCGGTATCGGTTTTTCGCGCACCATCGAACAATTCAAACGGC